>Ga0209409_1000092_pt1 | contig 95499 bp, 94 predicted proteins | sample AD_JPNMR1_MetaG_FD_184424 | JGI IMG/M metagenome (GOLD analysis project Ga0209409, IMG submission 184424) | Active sludge microbial communities of municipal wastewater-treating anaerobic digesters from Japan - AD_JPNMR1_MetaG (SPAdes) (version 2) | ecosystem: Engineered > Bioreactor > Anaerobic... | reverse complement strand
GTTATTGTAATATTAAACTGAGCCATGGTTCATCCTCCTCGGTTTGGTATTTGTTGGGCAACTTATATTTTAACCGAGGTGTGAGCTTTGGCTCAACTTCTTTTTACACCATTATATAGACTTAATCAATGAACATAATAATTTATTTAAAATTAATAATAGTAAATTTATTAAGATTATCTTTTTAATATGCTGTTGTTTATTGGTCTCCGGTTGTTGGGATCAGGTAGAGTTGGAACAATTGGCGATGGTTATTGGAGTTGGAATTGACTATGAACCAGAGACTAAAGAGATTAAATTGGTGACCGAGATTATGAAACCGGGTCAGATGAAGAGTCCGGGTCCATCTACAAGTGTGACTGGTAGTGAGGATAGCGAAGGAGCAGTTTTTTTATTGGAAAGTAAAGGAAGGACGGTCTTTGAGGCAGTGCGGGAGCTGGCTCGGGAGAATAGTCGTCGGACAAAGTGGACTCACAGTGAAGTGATTATCCTGGGAAAATCAGTGGTTGAAAAAGGGGCAAGTAATTTCTTAGACTACTTTATTCGGGATCCGGAGCCACGTCCGCTGCAATGGATTTTAGTAGCGGAAACAGAATCAAAGACAGTATTTGAAGCTAAACCGGAGCTCGAAAGTGCTGTAGCAATGGCGGTTGATGGCTTATTAGAAAATGCTAAGCTTACTTCGAAAGTACAACCAGTAGATTTAATTCAATTCATTAGTTATCTAATTAGTAAAACAACTTCGCCTACCGCTCCAATTATTACAGCTAGTAATGAAGGTGATAACAAGAAGCTGGAGTTAAGTGGAACTGCAGTTTTCAAGAAAGACAAGATGGTCGGCAGGTTAAATTTAGTTGAAACCCGTGGAATGTTGTGGGTGACAGGTAAAGTTAAAAGTGGCGTTATCGTGATTGATCTAGGTGATGAACAATGGAATTGTCTCAAAATTATCAGGGCTAAAAGTAGTTTTAAGCCAAGGTTAAAAGATGGAGAACTGGAAGTTGAAGTAAATGTTAATCTAATCACTACTCTTGGAGGACAGATTTCTGATGTAGACATGTCAACTTCTGAAGGTTTAAAGATTTTAGAGAAGTTGGCTGCAAAAGAGATTAATAAGGAAGTGATGGGCGCGGTAAAGAAAGCGCAAAGCTTAAGAACAGATATTTTCGGTTTTGGCGAGGCATTTCATCGTAAATATCCGAAAAGATGGGCTAAGTTAGAGCCGGACTGGGAGCAATTATTTCCGAAGATTAAAGTTAAGGTCCGGTCGAATGTTATTGTTGAATTGGTTGGTAAGACAACGAAACCGCTTGGTACATTATGATAATAGGGGGGGATAAAGGTTGCAACTTGAAGCGGGAAAGATCTCCGGTTCGGAATTGATCTTTATTGTTGTTGCTTTTATCTTTGGTTCCTCAATATTACTGTTGCCAGGCTTAGATGCTGAGAATATGGGTTGGTTAGCAATTATTTGCGGATTAATTCTAGGGATTGGTTTTGCTTCGATCTATACTACGCTTGCTATGCGGTTTCCTGGAAAGAATTTTGTAGAGATCAGCGAAGCGGTATTTGGGAAGTTAATCGGTAAATTTATCGCAGTCGCTTTTTTAGGATATTTGTTTCATCTCGGTTCGTTGGTTGTAACTGACTATCACAATTTTATCAAGTTAATTTTATTAGTAGAAACACCGTCTTCGGTTATTGTTTTATTTGCATTGCTGATTATCAGTTATGGAGTATGGCATGGGATAGAAGTTTTGGGTCGTGTTGCTCAGGGAATGGTCATTTTAACAGTTGGGTTGACTCTGTTGTCTTTTGTGTTACTCACCAACAAGATGGATTTTAATAATTTTTTACCATTGTTTGATCTGCCCTTAAAACAGTTTTTATGGGCTAGTTATGGTACCGGAACATTTCCGTTTGGAGAGGTGGTAGCTTTTTTAATGATATTTGCAGCTTTGGACCGTCCCAAGCAGATTCGGGCTTTGGTATTTAAAGGAATGATTTATGGGTGGATGTTCTTATTTTTTGCTTCGATTAGGACGATTGCAATTTTGGGGCCGACGATGGAGATTTTTGTATATCCGGTTTTTCAGACCAGTAAATTAATTTCAATCGCTGATGTATTTACCAGGTTAGAGATCATCACGGGAATTGTCTTTTTAATGATGGGTTTTTTGAAGATTGGTATTTTATTATACGGGGCAGCTATAGGGACGGCGCAATTGTTTCAATTGAATTCTTACAGAACGTTGGTGTTGCCTTTGGGATTACTAATGGGGCTGGTGGCATTGATTAATTTTCCCAATGTGATTGAAAACATCAAACATGCGAATGATATTTATCCAATCTATGCAACAGTGTTTATTCTGGTAATACCATCGATCACATTAGTTGTAGCGATAATTCGGAGATTACCTAAGAATGAGAGGGGAAATTAGATGCTTTTAATTGTTTTAATCTTACTCTTTGCCGCCGGTATTGAAGTTCCAAAGATGTTGTATGAGCGTCACTGGAGAGATTTGTTTGTCTTTACATTGATTACAATCACCGGGATTGTTTTGGGAATCTTAATCCAAATGCAAGTAAGAATACCATATGTAGGAGTAATAATCACCAGGTTGGTTGAGAAATACTTTATCAATATTTTCCGGTAAACCGCTTGGTACTTTATGATAATGGGAGGGAAAGAGATTGCGACTTGAAACGGGAAAGATCTCCGGTTCAGAGTTGATCTATATTATTGTTGCTTTTATCTTTGGTTCATCGATATTATTATTACCAGGTTTAGGAGCTGGAAGTATGGGTTGGCTAGCAATCATTCTGGGATTGATTTTAGGGCTTGGTTTTGCTTCGATCTATACTGCTCTTGCGATGCGGTTTTCTGGAAAGAATTTTGTAGAGATCAGCGAAGCGGTATTTGGAAGGTTAATCGGTAAATGTATTGCGTTTGTTTTTTTAGGATACTTGTTTTACCTTGGTTCATTGGTTATAACTAATTATTATGATTTTATTAAGCTTATCCTTTTAAACGAAACTCCATCAGCAATCATTGTTTTATTTAGTGTATTAATTATCAGTTATGGAGTGTGGCATGGGATTGAAGTTTTGGGCCGTGTTGCCCAGGGAATGGTCATTTTGACAGTGGGGTTGTTTCTGTTATTGTTTGTTTTACTCTTTAACAAGATGGATATTAATAATTTTTTTCCATTATTTGATCTGCCCTTAAAGCAGTTTTGGTGGGCTGCGTATGGTGCAGGGACATTTCCGTTTGGAGAGGTAGTAGCTTTTTTGATGGTATTTGCAGCTTTGAACCGTCCCAAGCGGATTCGTGCCTTGGTATTTAAAGGAATGATCTACGGGGGAATAATCTTATTTTTAGCTTCAATTAGAACAATTGCAGTTTTTGGGCATACAATGGAGATTTTTGTTTATCCGTTTTTTCAGACCGGTAAATTGATTTCAATTGCTGATGTATTTACCCGGTTAGAGATCATTTCGGGAATGAGTTTTTTGATGATGGGTTTTTTAAAGATTGCTGTTTTATTATATGGAACAGTTTTGGGGACAGCGCAAGTATTTCGGTTGAATTCTTACCGACCGCTGGTATTGCCTTTGGGATTGTTAATGGGGCTTGTGTCAATGTTAAATTTCCCCAGCGTGATTGAGAACGTTAAACATGCTAATGATATTTATCCAATTTATTCAACGGTGTTTATCTTGGTAATACCGTTGTTCACACTGGCTGTAGCATTATTTCGGAAATTACTGAGAAAATGAGAGAAAATTAATTTTAATTAATTTAAATAATAAAAAATTTCTTATAAATATTTTCCAGTTGGCAATAGGAAATTGATAATAAGAAAACGAATATTAACAACTAAAAATTGTAACTTAAGGAGTGAATGCGTTGGCGGATATAAAATTTGAGATTAAGAAGAATCTGAAAGTTCTGTCAGAGAATTATAAGGGGTGGACCAAAGAGATTAATCTGGTGAGTTGGAATGATCGCGCTCCTAAGTTGGATATCCGCGAATGGGATTCCGAGCATGAAAAGATGAGTAAAGGGATTACATTAACAAAAGAAGAGTTAGAGTTGTTGAAAGAATGGTTGCTTGAGACCGATTTGGACGAATTAGATCTTGATTAAATGGCTATATTAGTCCAAAATCCGATCGGTTTTCTGATCGGATTCTGGACAAGATGGTGCTTGTTGGATTATGGTTTGGCGGGGATTAAACTTATCTGAAACTTGTATATTACTAACATATGTAAAAGTTATTAAAATTGGAATGTGACGAAAAGCATTTATTAGTTGGCGGCCTGCTGATGTTTTCGTCCTCGCTAATCGATACACAAACCGCTTTGGGCCGGATCGAAGAGTTAAGACCGTCGTTTCACTAATAAGGATAATATGAAGATATTTTACCCGTTTTTAGTGTCAGCAGTTACGACGATTAGCTCTAAGCTGCCGCCATTAATATAATAACCATAGACCGAAAAAATAATACCGGAAATTATTTTGCAAATATTAACAGTCTTGCAGGTAAATTTCACAATTAATAAATTATTATTTTGAAAAAAGTAATTACCTCTTGACAATAAGCTTATTATTTAATATCATTGGAATGTTAAAATCATTAAAATAAAATCTGTATACAAAAAAGTTGAGGTGAGTTAAAATGAGTAATAGTACGATCAAAGACAAACAAGGACTTACCGAAGAACAATTTTTAGAACAGTATGATGTTTCTAAATATGATAGACCGTCTGTTACCGTTGATATGTTAATTTTAACGATAATGGATGAAGAGAAAGAAAATTATCGCAAGTTACCTGAGAAAAAGTTAAAATTATTATTGATTAAACGAGGCGAACACCCTTATATCGGACAATGGGCTTTACCAGGGGGGTTTGTTGGAGTAAACGAAAGTATTGATGCTGCTGCAATCAGAGAGTTGAAGAGTGAGACTAATATTGACAACATTTATATGGAACAACTTTATACTTGGGGCGATCCAGGCCGTGATCCGCGTACCAGAGTCATCAGTTGTTCTTATATGGCATTGGTCGACAGTACTGCTTTGAAGATTAAAGCGGGTGATGATGCTGCTGATGCTGCCTGGTTTGAATTTAAATACAAGATAGTTCAGGAACACCGGACCGAACTCGAAAAAGGTCATCAGCTTGAACGATTAATTAAGATTGAGCTGGTTAATGAATTGGCTACTTTGACTGCCACAGTTAAAGTTACTGAAACCGTAAAGAACCGTTCAACCCGTTATAGCAGAGAAATTGTTGATTCTCAAGGCATCGCCTTTGATCATGCTGTAATGATGGAATACGCGATTGAACGTTTGCGCAACAAACTGGAATATACTGATTTAGCATTTAGTTTGGTGCCAGAATTGTTTACTTTGACTGAATTACAGAAAGTTTATGAAGTAATACTGGGCAAGGAACTGTTAGCAGCTGCTTTTAGAAGAAAGATTGCCAATATGGTGATTGAAACCGAACAATATACCAGGGATGCTGGGCATCGGCCATCACAACTATTCAGGTTTAATCCTAATTGGAGATATGAGAAATAAAAAATCCGGGATTTTAATCCCGGATTTTTTTCATATAATAATTTAAATTTCTCAATCAATTTCGGTAGTTTTCTTTAGGTTGACAGCAATTTGTGTCAAACGTTGGGATAAATCCGAAACCATTCTGACGATTTTTTCCACATCAACCACACTGGCGCTGACCTGTTGTAAAGAGGCGGCTTCTTCAACGGATACTGCGGCAATTGTCTGCATGGCGTAAAGAATTTGATCTTTATTCTCATCCATCGATTTTAGATTTTCTGTTTCTTGAGCAATTTTTTCAGCAATGGCATCGATCGATGCGGCAATTTCATGAAATGCCTTCTCGGTGCTGATAACAGCCTGTCCTTGTTTTGCTGCAATCTCTTTGGTGTTTTCCATCGCTGTAACAACTTTGTTAATCTCTGATAGAATTTGATTGATTATTTTACTGATTTTATTGGTGGAATTAGCGGTTTGATCAGCTAATTTAGTGACTTCTTCGGCAACGATGGTAAATCCTTTACCTGCATCACCGGCCCTGGCAGCTTCAATAGCCGCATTTAATGCCAACAGGTTGGTCTGATCAGCAATCTCTTTGATTGTTGCTACAATATTCTCGATCTGTTTTGCCATATTATTTAAGGAATCGATCCGTTCACCGACGGTTTGAATATTTCTTTGAGTTTCCAGCGATTTTGATTTTAAAACTTCAACTGCCTGAAGTCCATGGTGACTAAGGTTTTTGGTGGCTTCCGAGACATGCTGAATGTTTTCGGATGCAGCAGATGTTTCTTGGATCGAGTTTGAAAGATTGGCAGTTTTTTCGGTAATTTTCTGAAATTCACTTGCTTGTTTGGTAACACCGTCGGAGATCTGTTCAATTGCTTCAGACAGACGGCTGATGAATTCGACGGAATTATGGGATGAACGTTCGAGTTCTTGTGCTGATTCAATCAAAATACTACTTTCATTATTGACGGTGCTGTTTACGTTGACCATTCTGTTTTTGGCAGCCTCAATAGTTTTGATCATCTCTTGTTGCTTTTCAATCTGCATAAATGAGTTATCAGTAATCATGTCTTTAACAAGTAATAAGAAGATGAAGGTGGCGAACGCATTCATAAAACTCATTGGGAGAAAGATTGAAGTGAACAGCACCCACGAACCTTCTAAAAAAGGCTTGGCATAAGAGACATGATTGAGAAATTGAATGTGCGAAACTATTGGGACAATTACCTGGATGTGCATTATTTGGAAGATGAATGCCAAGATCCCGAAGGTAATGACATCTTTTAAATTGAGATTATTAACATTAATTTTGCGGTGTTTAACAATTAATGAGCTGAGATAACCAATTAAAATAGTAGCAATTCCGCAACCATATGCAGTCCAACCGCCACACCCGAAACGAAAGATACCGCCAATGAGACCAACTGTTGTACCAACGACAGGGCCGCCTAAAACTGCTGCCAGAATGGCGATCGAATCACGGATGTTTACTTTGGCATCAACTACATCAATGGTAAATTGGTTGGTTGACGCCAAACAAATCAAAATCCCGAGAAAAATGCTCAGTGCGATCTGCTTGTAAGTAAATAATACTGACTTAGGTTCGGATAATAAGGTGTAAATAACATGTTTGAAACGGGTGAGGATGTAAAGGATGCAAAGGCAGACACAGAGAAAGATAAATAAGGTATAAAGCACATCAGAAATCACTTTTAAGTTAAACATATGGAAACCCCTTATGTAAATTTTTTGTTTAATTATACATTTGAAAGTTAAAAAATTCAATATCTGTCTATTAACAGAAAACAAAGAAAATTTAGCTATTATGCAGCTTAACGCTTAAAAATAGAAATTAATTCTATTTTTTGAAAGAAAATGGACTTTATCAGGATTTTAATCCCTGAAATAAAGGTTATTAGCATATAGAAGGATAAATAAAATTTTGGGAGAATCTCTGAAAGGTTATTTGGATATTTATATTCTTTAATAATATCAATGTTTAATCCGGAATAATCTTAAGTAATCGCATAATTTCCGAGTAAAAACAAAACCTAAATGTTGGTAAGGCAATTATAGGGAGATGGTTTAATGAAAACAGATAAATACGATTCAATCATAAAAATCTTGAAAAGGCTGGGAGATGCCGGTGACTTATATTTCATCTCCCGGATTCAAAACCGGAGTGATTTAACCATTCACATCAATAATGGTAAAACTGAGGAGATTAATACCGCCAATTCAGAAGGCTTAGGGATTCAGGTGTTTGATGCTTCAGGTTATATGGGATTTGCGGCAGCTGATCAGGTATCCGAAGCAATTGCTCAAAAATTATTTGAGAAAGCTAAATATTTAGCTGCGCAGAGTAAAGTTTATCAGGGGGAAACCAACCAGGAAATCTACAAACTGGCTCCGCTTAATAAAAAACTCGATTTTCAACTTGAATATCCAATAAACAGTGTTAATTTAACCGATCTTGAATTGAAATTGATTGAATTAAACAAAGAGATTTCGGCAATTGACAACCGGTTATCAGTACGGACCGTTTTGAAGATTGTTGAAGAAGAATGGCGAATCTGCAGGGCGGATGGGACTGATGTAGCGTTCAGTACTCCTCGCTCGTTTGTTTTTCACAGCATAACAGCAAAACAAGGCTTAGATACTGCGACTACTTCAGCCAACCTACCCGGTAATGACCTGGCAATTATTATGGAACCGGATAAGCTTAATAAGTTAAGGGCCCGCGCTAAAAAAGCGGCAAATTTAGCTTTGGATTTATTAGGTGCTCCCAAATGCCCTGCCGGTAACTATAAACTGGTGATTGATTATGCTTTGGCAAAAGGATTGGCACATGAGGCTTTTGGTCATGCCGCTGAAACTGATGCGATTGAAAGTTCAATCCTGGGTGAAAACGGAAAGTTCAGGAAGGGAATGATTGTGGCGGATCGGCGTCTTTCAATAATTGATGGCCCGATTGCCGGTGATTATGCTTACCAACCGATCAGTGCCGTCGGAATCGAACGGCAGACGGTAAAAATAGTGGATCATGGAGTTTTGAAGGCCGGACTCGCTGATATTTTTTCAGCATCAAGGGCCGGTGTACCCCCAACCGGAGCGGAACGGGTCGAGAGTTTCTTCCATTTGCCAATTGCACGGATGTCCAATATCCATATTGAGTTCGAGGATCCTATTCCGGTCGCTCAAGAATTTGAGACCGTTACAGCTACAGATTTACAGCAGATATTATACCAACATCAATTGGCTAAACCAGGGGAACAAGTTCTCTACTTAACCGGTTTTCAGGGGGGGCAGGTCAATCCGGCGTTTGGTGATTTTGTCTTTAATTGTTCGGCGATTTATGATTTATCTAATGAAAATGATCCGGTCTTATATAAGCCTGCCATCTTCAGCGGGCAGATCTTATCAGTTTTGAACTCAGTTTCGGCAGCGATTGGTGAATTGCAGATTGACGCAATGGGAACCTGTGGCAAAATGGGGCAAGGGGTACCCAGCTGTGGTGGTTCCCATAAGTTTTTGGTCATTGAAAAGAATCCCGATATTATGATTGGAGGAGAGTAATTTGGAATATGCTCGGCAATTAGCGGATTTATTAAATCAGCAGATGAAAGCAACCGGTAATTTGTGTGGCTGGCGCTTTGATTTGCATCAATTACAAGGGATTGATATCGGAATCAAAAACAACCAAATCGGTGGTCCGTATTCTTCTCCAAGTTTCAAACAGAGTATTTCCGGCGAAATCTATTTGGTCTGGAAAGATCACAAATTCACTGCTTCTAAATTGGATTCACAAGTAGTTGCCAATTTTACAGATTATTTTTCTCTTTGGGAAAAGACGAGTTACGTTGACCCGGAAGGAGTAGGGATCTATACTCCGGAAACTGTTCCCCAGGTTGAATTATATGATCCTAATATTGCCCGGGTTGTTAATGATAATTTTGATCGGGCATTTGAGTTGCTTAGTCAAGGTTATACAACTATTTCCAATGCGGAGGTCCGAAAAGTTGATGCACGGGTTAAATGTTATGAAAATTATCGGACGATTCAAAATTCTGATGGTTTTAATTTAGCAACTACTCAAACCGCGGTTGATTTTTATTTTATTGCGAATGACTGCTATGGTGAAGGTTACGGTGAGAAAAAGTGGCCTGAAGACAGTGAAATTCACCAAGTTCTTGATCGGACGATTACGATCGGCAAGTTATTGGAAGAAGAAGTACAATTTGAACAATCAGGGCCGATCAGATTGATCTTTCCCAGTGAAACATTTGAATCTTTTTTAAGCCATTTTTTAGTGTCTAATCTTTATGGAAGTTTGGTCGTTAACCGGCAAAGCAGCTTTTCATTTGAAAATTTTAATAATCAGGCTCCGGTAATTAGAGATGACTTGAGTTTAACGATCAATAATTTGCTGCCGTACCGCTCTTTTTCATACCGGTGTACTGCCGAAGGAGTTCCTGGGGAAGTGCGGGAGTTTATCAAAGAAGGAAGACTGTTATCCCCGATTTTAAATCTGAAGTATGCCAAGAAGACCGGACTGAAGCCTACAGCACTTACTTCGGGCAGTAAAGGGTTTTTTCTAACCAGTTCAAGGGCGATGCCTGATTGGGATGATTATTTGAAACAGGTTGATCGTGGTATAATTGTTTACTCAGTATTAGGGATGCATACTCAGGATTCAAGCTCGGGACATTTTTCCTTAACTGCCGATCAATGTTTGTTGGTGGAAAACGGAGTAATTAAAGGGAAAGTTAAGGCAGTAATCAATGGTGATTTCTTTCAGGCGCTCCAAAGTGATGAGAGCGAATTGATTAGGGTTGCCGGTGATGATAATCCTGGATTTGCATTTTGGGCTAATGCCATCAATGTATGATGTTAAAAGGAACTATCAAGGAGTATTTTCGTTAATTTACATAAAATATAATTATTTTTTATTTGTTTCGAAAGGATATCAAAGATGAGTTATCAGGACAAAAAAGCAGCGGTTATCGGGTTAGGAGTCAGCAATACTCCGTTAATCAAATATTTAGCTAAGCACGGAGCCGTTATCAGTGTTTTTGATCAGAAGTCAGCCGATCAGTTGGAACAATATATCGGACAGTTAAGCGGGTTGAATTTGACTTACAGGCTTGGTGAAGGTTATCTACAGTATTTGACTGACTTTGACTATATTTTTGTTACACCAGGGATGCGTAAAGATATTCCGGAGTTAGTTGCCGCCAAGAAAAGGGGAGCGGTCTTCAGCAGTGAGATGGAGGTTTTCCTGCAGAACGCTCCGGGGATCAAGATTGGAATAACCGGCAGTAGCGGTAAAACAACCACCACTACTTTAGTGGGTGAGATGATTAAAGCACATTATCCAAGCGCCTATATTGGCGGTAATATTGGAAGGTCGTTACTTGAAGAACTGCCGTTGATGAATGATACCACCCGAATCGTATTGGAGCTAAGCAGTTTTCAGTTACAGGACTTAAAACAAAGTCCTGATATTGCGGTGATTACCAATATAACTCCGAATCACTTGGATATGCATGCTTCGATGGATGAATATATTCAAGCCAAATGTAATATTCTGCGGTTTCAAAATGAAGATCAACTGGCGATTTTAAATTATGATAACGAAATTACCCGTGATTTGGCCCAATATGTCAAGGGTAAGCTGTTTTATTTCAGCCGGATGGTTGAGCATGATACGGGTGCGTTTTTAAAAGGTGATCGATTGGTGTTGCGGTTAGATGGCAATGAAGAAACAATTACTGTCCGCAATCACTTGAAGCTTCTGGGTGACCATAACGTTGAAAATATTTTAACAGCAGCCTTAACTGCCCGGTTGGCAGGGGTACCCATTAATAAGATTACCAAGATTGTGGAGGGTTTTACCGGGGTCGAACACCGGTTAGAGTTAGTCCGGGAATGGAATGGAATTAACTTTTATAATGACTCAATCTCCACCACTCCGGACCGGGCGATTGCCGGGTTGAAAGCAATGACCAGACCAACCGTCCTGATTGCCGGAGGGTATGATAAGAAACTGCCTTTTGATCAGATGGGGGAACAGATTGTTAAAACCTGTAAAGCTTTGGTTGTGTTAGGAGTTACCGCACCGCAAATCATTGCTGCAGTTAAAAAAGTCAGTCCGGATTTTCCTGTTCAAAAAGCAGATTCTTTTGAAGCAGCAGTGCTTGCTGCAACTAAGATTGCTGCTTCTGGTGATGTCGTCCTGCTGTCACCGGCATGCGCCAGTTATGATATGTTCAATAATTATCAGGAACGCGGCCGGGAATTCAAAAGGATTGTTAACGAATTATAACACTTGTTTTAAATTAACATAATGTTTATTAAGTTGCCTCGATTCTAAAATCTGACATTTTGTCTTACAAATTTACTAAAATAATGTCAAGATACTTGACAACGAATAATCACTATTTTATCCTGATAAAAGTGATGCTTCATTGAAAAAAATTATTGAGGCGAGGAGTTCATATGTGGGTTGTTGTCTATATTGCTCCAAATCGAAAGATTGCTGATTATGTTAAAGAAATGTTAGAGATTGAAGGGATTATGGTTAAATTAAAAGAAAGCAATAGTCTGGAGCAGGAGAACAGAAATGTTGAAGTGATGGTTTCTGAAGTAGAGATTGAAGAAGCAACCGAAGTAATTAATAATGCACTCCAAAATTCCTAGCAGGAAAGTTTTAACCAATGAAGAATATTTGTTTGCGAATTGTTAAATTTGGGTACAGATTGGAGTTTTAAAAGTAATTTAAGTGGGTGGAATATTTGCTGAAAGATCTGTTTAAGACCAAACCTAAATATATTACTGTCAAGACTGAACGTGAAGTTGTTAATAGAGATGAACCGGTTGAGAAGAAGGAGATTCCTGACGGACTCTGGATTAAGTGTGGCCGTTGTCCCCAAATTACTTATATTAAAGATCTGGAAAAAAATCTGAAAGTGTGTCCGAAATGTGGGTTTCATTTTCGAATTAGTGCCAAGGAACGCTTAAAATTATTAATAGATAAAGATAGTTTTAAAGAGATTAATGCTAATTTAAAGACAGTTAATATTCTCAATTTTCCTGATTATGAAAGTAAAATTAAAAAGTCTCAGAAGGCTACGGAATTAACCGAAGGAATTATTACCGGTGAGGCGACTATTGATGGTATTCCGGTAGTATTAGCAATTATTGATTTTGCTTTTATCGGCGGTTCGATGGGTTCAGTTGTTGGCGAGAAACTGACCCGGGCGATTGAATATTCGATTGAGAAGAAGCTTGCTTTTGTATCAGTATCTGCCGGTGGTGGCGGTGCCAGAATGCATGAAGGGATCTTTTCATTGATGCAAATGGCCAAAACCAGTCAGGCATTGAATCGGTTGGCGGAAGCAGGTTGTCTTTATATTTCGGTTTTAACGGATCCAACTATGGGCGGTGTTTTTGCCAGTTTTGCCTCTCTTGGCGATATCATGATTGCCGAACCGGATGCATTGATTGGTTTTGCTGGTCCCAGAGTAATTCAACAAACGATTAAACAAACTTTGCCCGAAGGATTTCAGACATCACAATTCCTGTTAGAGCATGGTTTTTTAGATTTGATCGTCAATCGTAAGGACCTGAAACAGACAATCAGTCAGTTAGTCAAATTTCACCTGAATGGAGGTGGAATGAATGGCCAGTAATATTGGTCCGGTATTGGAATTTGAAAAACCGGTTGTTGATTTGGAAAGACAGATTGAAGAATTAAAAGAGTTTTCCAAACAAAAAGGGATTGATATGGCGGAGCAGATTGCCGCTTTAGAGAGTAAAGCCGAGTCATTACGTCTTGAAATTTATAAAAATCTGACCACCTGGCAACGGATTCAAATTGTAAGGCATCCCAAACGGCCAACTTGCCTTGATTATATTGCAATGATCTTTGATAATTTCATTGAATTACATGGTGATCGCTGTTATCGTGACGATCCGGCAATGGTAGGCGGAATTGCTTACTTGGATAAAATTCCGGTTACCGTAATCGGCCAACAAAAGGGCCGTGATACTAAAGAGAACATTTACCGTAATTTTGGCCTGCCGCATCCGGAAGGTTACCGTAAAGCATTACGGTTGATGAAACAAGCCAATAAGTTTAATCGTCCGGTCATTTGCATTGTTGATGTTGTTGGTGCTTATCCGGGAATTGAAGCGGAAGAAAGAGGACAAGGTGAAGCCATTGCCCGTAATATTATGGAGATGGCTAATCTTACCGTTCCTGTACTGGTGGTGATCACCGGCGAAGGTGGCAGTGGTGGAGCTTTAGCGGTAGGCGTTGGCAATAAAATTATGATTTTAGAAAATGCCTATTATTCGGTAATTTCACCGGAAGGTTGCGCCTCAATTCTCTGGAAAGATGCAACCAAAGCCCCTGAAGCGGCTGAAACTTTGAAGATCAGTTCCAGTCATCTGTTGAGCATGGGAATTGTTGATGAGATAATTCCGGAACCATTGGGTGGAGCCCATAAAAATCCCAGTGAAACTGCTAACAATATTAAAAATGCATTAATCAACAATCTTAACAGTTTATTGGAGTATTCACCGTCCGAACTTCTAGAGATGCGTTACAAACGTTTTCGCGATTATGGTAAGTTTATTGAATAGAAATGTTACGTTTTGTACAATACCTAAGAGAATACTATCTTCATCTTAGGTTATTAATATTTTTTTGGAGGATGCAACATGAAAATTGGTGTTTTGACTAGTGGTGGCGACGCACCCGGTATGAATGCCGCGATTAGAGCGATCGTTAGAAAGGCATTATATCATGATTGTAAAGTATATGGAATTAAGCGGGGTTATTCAGGATTGATTAAAGGTGAGATTGTTCCGATGAACTCCCGTACCGTTGGCGATATCTTGCAACGCGGTGGAACAATCCTAAAATCAGCCCGTTGTCCGGAGTTTAAGACGGAAGAAGGGCGGATGAAGGCCAAGGAACAGATGGATAAGATGGGTTTAACCGGTCTGATTGTCCTTGGTGGAGACGGTTCGTTTATGGGAGCGCAAAAGCTCAATGAACTTGGTTATAAAACAATTGGGATTCCGGCAACGATTGATAATGATATCGGATGCACCGATTATTCTATTGGTTTTGATACTGCAGTTAATACTGTATTGGACGCGGTAAATAAAATTCGTGATACCGCTTCGTCACATAACCGGGTCTATGTAATTGAAGTTATGGGAAAAAATGCCGGTTTTATTGCGGTTGGAGCGGCTTTAGCCGGTGGAGCCGAAGCAGTATTGGTCCCTGAAATTCCACATAATATGGATGATGTCTGCAAACAAATTAACAAAAATCTTAAAAGAGGTAAGAATCATAGTATTATTATTGTTGCTGAAGGATTGATGGGAGATCCGTTGTTTAATGAGCAATGTTGCGGTTTTGGGATTGCGAAATACATTGAAGAGAAAACCGGAGCTGATACCCGCGTAACCGTATTGGGTCATATTCAACGGGGTGGAACTCCTACTTTCTTTGACCGTAAAATAGCTACATTGATGGGTGCCAAGGCCGTCGACCTGATTCTTAGCGGTCAATCGGCAAAGATGGTCGGTTATGTTGATAACAAGATTGCAGTTTATGATATGGAAGAAGCGATCAGGACCAAGAAGACGATTAGTATGGAAGAATTAGAATTAGCCAATATAATGTCTAACATTTAATTGATAAATTATAATTTCTGGAGGTCCATTTGAAACGAACAAAGATAATTTGTACGCTCGGACCAGCTAGTGCAAATCCTGGTACCCTTGAGAAGATGATCAATGCAGGAATGAACATTGCCCGGCTAAACTTTTCACATAGTTCGCATGAGGAACAGGCTGAGCGAATTCGGTTGGTCCGGGAAACGGCTGCCAATCTAGGAAAAACTATTGGAATTTTAGCTGATATTCAGGGACCTAAAATCCGTACCGGAATGCTTCATACGGACCCTTTAGTACTTAATGAAGGTGATCGGATTCTTTTAACTGTCGATCCGGCTCAAGAAGCTAAACCTGGCTATATCTATGTGAAGTATCCTACTTTAATCAGTGATGTCAATGTTGAAAATCGTATTTTTCTTGCCGACGGTTTGATCGCTCTTAAAGTTATTGCAATCAACGAACTTGATGTTGAATGCGAAGTTATTGCCGGAGGGGAGTTAACTTCTAAAAAGGGAGTAACTTTGCCTGGTGTATCAGTTAAATTACCGGCTTTAACTGAGAAAGATAAAAAAGATATCGAATTTGTTGTCTCCCAAAAAGTGGATATTATTGCAATCTCTTTTGCCCGTAAGGCAGAACATCTGGTGGAGATTAGAGATTTTATTACTTCGTTGGGCGGCGATCAGATGATCATTGCTAAAATCGAAAACGAAGAAGGTTTTAGCAATAGTGAAGAGATTTTGCAAGTCTGTGACGGAATAATGGTTGCCCGTGGTGATCTGGGAATCGAAGTTCCTCCTGAAGAAGTGCCGTTAATCCAGCGTTACTTGATTGAGCTTTGTAATAATGCTGGTAAACCGGTGATCACAGCAACCGAAATGTTGGAATCGATGATCAGAAATCCGCGTCCAACCCGGGCGGAGATTACTGATATTGCTCATGCGATCTTAGACGGGACTGACGCGATAATGTTATCGGCCGAGACTGCTGTTGGTAAACATCCGGTTGCGGCGGTTGAGATTATGACGAAAGTAGCTCAACGGATTGAAGATTCACTTAAGTTTGATGAGATTCTGGCTAAGAAAAAGATCGGAGCATTTCCAACAATCAGTGATGCAATCAGCCATGCTACCTGTCAAACAGCGTTAGATCTTAAAGCAGTTGCGATTATAACTTCGACTCAATCCGGAAGTACTGCCAGGATGGTGTCCAAATACCGTCCCCAGGCTCCAATTATTGCAACGACACCTTCAGAACGGGTTGCCTGTCAACTGGCACTAAATTACGGAGTGTTTCCAATCGTTGTTCCGGAAGCTAAAGATATCGACAGCATGATTGATGTTAGCATCCAGGCAGCGAAACAGTTCAAATTCATCTCGGAAAATGATCTGGTTGTGATTACTGCCGGAGTACGAACCGGAATCCCTGGTTCGACAAATTTATTAAAAGTACATTATATCGAATAAGAATCATTAAAATGATCCAAACTGTTTTTATATTAATAATATAACTTGAAGGGGTATTCAAATGATAACACTAGACCAAACTAATTTTGATTCAATTGTTGGACAATCTCAGGAGCCTGTTTTAGTAGATTTTTGGGCGCCGTGGTGTGGCCCCTGCAAGATGATTGCTCCGGTGATCGAGGAGATTGCTACTGAGTACCAGGGTAAATTGAAAGTTGCTAAAATTAATGTGGACGACAATCAGGAACTGGCAAGTAGATATGGGATTATGAGTATTCCGACAATTTGCTTATTTGTTGCCAGTGAGGTTAAGTTAACGTTGGTTGGCTTCCGTTCTAAAAAAGAGCTGACTGCGGAGATTGACCGCGTGTTGAATGGTTAATTAAGATTCAGTGAACAGTCATTATAATATTGACAATACTTATTATTTTGATTATAATTTGAAATGTTTCCATAGAAAATAAATAATTCTCATCAAGAGTGGTGGAGGGAATGGGCCTGATGATACCCGGCAACCCAGAACAAGAGATTTTGTTCGAAGGTGCTAATTCCCCCAGTTATTCTGGAAGATGAGTTTTTAATAAACCTCCTTCCAACCAAGGAAGGATTATTTTTTTATAAAGGGGTGTTTGAGATGAGTAAGAAATATTTGTTTACTTCAGAGTCGGTGACCGAGGGACATCCTGATAAGATCTGCGATCAGATTTCGGATGCGGTTTTGGATGCGATTTACAGTTGTGACCCAATGGCCAGGGTTGCCTGTGAGACTGCAGTAACTACCGGGTTAGTTCTGGTTATGGGTGAAATTACGACCAATTGTTATGTTGATATTCCTAAAATCGTCCGTGAGACGATTAGAGAGATCGGATATACTCGAGCCAAGTTTGGATTTGATTCTGAGACTTGCGCAGTGTTGACATCAATTGATGAACAATCACCCGATATTGCAATGGGTGTCGATAAAGCCTTAGAGGCTAAGCAGGGTGAGATGAGTGAAGCGGAGATTGAGGCAATTGGCGCCGGAGATCAGGGTTTGGTATTTGGTTTTGCTTGTGACGAAACTCCCGAATATATGCCAATGCCAATTGCACTGGCCCACCGGCTCACCCGAAGATTGACCGAAGTTCGTAAAAATGAGGAACTTCCATACTTAAGACCTGATGGTAAAAGCCAGGTAACAGTGGAATATGTGGATGGAGTTGCGACTCGGATTGATACTGTAGTTATTTCCAGTCAACATGATCCCAGTGTTGAACATGATCAGATCGAACAAGACATTATTAACAAGGTAATCAAACATGTTATTCCAGCCAATTTAATTGATGCCAAGACCAGATTTTTGATCAATCCGACCGGACGATTTGTCGTTGGCGGACCGCAAGGGGATTCCGGACTAACCGGCCGTAAGATTATTGTTGATACATACGGTGGAATGGCCAGACATGGTGGTGGCGCTTTCTCTGGTAAAGATCCTACTAAAGTTGACCGTTCTGCAGCTTATGCAGCAAGACATGCGGCTAAAAATATCGTTGCTGCCGGAATTGCTAAGAAATGCGAGATCCAATTGGCATATGCGATTGGTGTGGCCAAGCCGGTTTCGATTTTAGTAGATACTTTCGGGACCGGAATCATCGCCGATGAAGCGATTGTGGAGTTGGTAGTGAAGACGTTTGACTTCAGACCGGCAGCAATTATTCGGGATCTTGATTTGCGAAGACCGATATATAAGCAAGTAGCGGCTTATGGCCATTTTGGAAGAAATGATCTGGATCTACCTTGGGAAAAACTGAATAAGGTTGAGGAATTAAAAAAATATTTAAATACTAATTGATTAATTCTTCACTTAAAAAACTACACTAACCTCTGGATACAGTCTTCTGTAACCAGAGGTTTTTCATTTGTTTCCAAAATTCTTTTTCCGAAAGTTTTACTATAAAGTTCAATGCTTGCTTTGCCGAATTTTTAATTAACAGTTGAGTAAAGGTGTGATAATTTGCCTGAAGCTCTTGACTTTAGTATTATTGACCGAATAATTAAGGAAACAATGGCGGCGATTGAATCAAGTAAAGAAAGCTTGTTCGATATTGCCGAGACTGCTAAAAGTGTTCAAAGTAAGATGCAGAGTGATCTGGAGAAAGTTAATGAAGAGGTTAAAAAAGTAATTATTGAGGTTGATAACCTAGAAATTAAGTATAAACATGCCCGTTTGCGATTGATGGAAGTTAGCAGAGACTTTTCCAGATATACTGAGGAGGATATTAAGAGAGCCTACGCGCATGCCCAGGAACTGCAGATTAAACTAGCGGTTGAGCGTGAACGTGAATCCGGTTTAAGGCTGAAAAGGGATGAACTGTCCCGTTCAATTGTTAAAGTTAACGAGATGGCTCATAAAGCAGATGAACTGGTATCAAAAGTGGATATTGCGCTGACTTTTCTTAATGGCAATTTAAATGAATTCAGTCAGCAGATGGAAGGAATTCAACAAAAACAATTAATAGGTGGGAAGATCATTTTGGCTCAAGAAGAAGAACGTAAGCGTGTAGCCCGGGAGATTCATGACGGTCCGGCCCAGACCATGGCCAATGTTGTTCTCCGGGCCGAATTATGTGAGAAGTTATTAACGACTAACCGTGACGAAGTAACAACTGAACTGCGTGACTTGAAGAAGGTTGTGAAAGAGAGTTTACAAGAGATTCGCCGGATTATCTTTAATTTGCGGCCAATGACCTTAGATGATTTGGGATTGATTCCAACAGTACGCCGTTATATTGAAGAGTTGAAAGTGCGGGAGAATTTTAATGTCCAGTTGGAGATCCATGGCGAGGAACAACGTTTGAAAAACACGTACGAAGTAGCATTGTTTCGTTTGATTCAAGAGAGTTTGAACAATGCCCGCAAACATGCTAAGGCCAATAAAATCAAGGTCAATATTAATACCACTGAAACTGATATTTCCGTCTCAATCAGTGATGATGGAAAAGGGTTTGACCTTGAGAAAGTTATGAATGAAGCCGTCGGTAAGGAGAGTTTTGGTCTGCTTAGTATGAAGGAGAGAATTGAATTGCTCAATGGCAGCTTGAATATTGATTCAACTATTGGTGTTGGCACCACCATAACGGTCTGTATTCCGTTGGAAAACGCATTACCATTATAGGTGTTTTACAAAATCGATCCTTCCCAAATGCGGTTGTAAATTGAGGTGTAATATGTCAGCGATTAGAGTAATGATAGTTGATGACCATCCATTAGCCCGTCAGGGATTAAAGCAGATTTTAAGCTTAGACTCTGATATTACAGTTGTTGGTGAAGCCCAACACGGTGATGAGGTTATTGAAACTGCTTTGTTGTTAAAACCGGATGTGATCCTGATGGATATTAATTTACCCGGGAAAAATGGTATTGAGTTGACTCAGGAAGTGAAAGAAAAACTGCCGGATACACAAATTTTAGCACTTACAGTTGATAATGACCAATATCACGTCCATAAAATTATTAAAGCCGGTGCATTAGGCTATATTTTGAAAGATATTAACCCAGATACATTGATCGAGGCTATCAAAGTTGTTGCCCGAGGTGACGCTTACATTCAACCTTGCCTGTTGTCAAGGTTGCTGCTTGAATTCCGGCAACTGATGAATGAAGAGCGGCCGGGTACACCTCCTGAAGAATTAGGATTAACGCAGCGGGAATTAGAGATTGTCAGTTATATCGCCTGTGGTGAAAGCAATAAAGAGATTGCCGAAAAGTTATTTATCAGCGAGAAGACCGTCAAGAACCATGTCAGTAATATCTTGAGGAAGATGGCTTTGGTTGACCGTACCCAAGTGGCAGTCTATGCTTACCGTAAAGGCTTGATCACTAACAAAAAAGAGAAAGATAATTAAAGTAAGGACTTTAGTCCTAGTCAAAATAATCCGAATGGCGGATAGAACAAAAGAATATCTGATGGTATTCTAAAGATAGAAACAGTCAAACAAACCTTCCGAACCGGAAGGGAGTTGACAAGCCAACAAAATGGACTTTGTTGGTCAGGAAATAAAATTAAAAAGGAGTGTATGAAAATGTTGAAAAGATTTTTAAAAGAAGAAGCTGGACAAGGTATGGTTGAGTATGGTTTAATTATCGCTTTGGTAGCCGTCGTTTTAATCGCCGCATTGACCTTAATGGGTGGAAACCTTAAAGGAATGTTTGAAAATGTTGCTGATAAAGTTAGCGCACCCTGATCGTTCTTTATCTTAGTGAGACTTTACCATCAGGTAAGGTCTCACTTTAATTTAGGAGCAAATCATGGTTAATAATCTTTTTAAACTGATCAATCCTCAAATTATTTTGGCAATACTGGTTGGATGTATCGCAGTAATTTGGGATTTACGTTACCGGAGAATTCCAAATTGGCTAACTTTACCAGCGGTGATCATCGGATTTGTCCTATTTACAATCTCCAATCCGTCACGCTGGTATTTCTCACTTTTAGGAATTTTGTTAGGGTTATTGACCTTCTTGTTACCGTACTTACTGGGAGGTATTGGAGCCGGTGACGTCAAGCTGTTGATGGCTTTAGGAGCAATTTTTGGGCCGGTCATTCTGGTTTGGATAATGTTATTTACCGGTGTTGCCGGCGGAGTGATCTCCCTAATCCAAATGTTAAAGAATTTTGGTTTTAAGGAAACCAGGCAAAAGCTCTCCCTGTTTTTACTGGGAATTTCGAATGGTTCTACTTATAAATTAAGTAACCATAATGATCAAAAGAAGGACTGTATTCCTTATGGGTTAGCGATCTTTATTGGTTTAATTGCTGTAATTGTCTTTAAATATCAAAGCATTTAATTTTTTTTGGAACCACTCAAAATTTTGGGGGGTTTAAAATGCAGAAAGTGTTTGAACTCCATAAATCTGAAAAAGGTTCAGTAATGGTGGAATTCGCAATTGTCTCTACCGTTCTGATTTTATTATTAGCCGGTATTATCCAGTTTGGACTGATCTTCAATGTGCAATTAGGTTTGGATAATGCTGCCCGCGAAGGGGCCCGCTTTGCCTCTCTACCTAGCAATGCCAACAATAACTCGGCGACGATTGCTTTTATTACCAGTTTAAATCCGAATATTTCGCTTTCCAGCAGTAATATTACCATTTCACCCAGTGTTAGGCAGAGGGGACAACCGGTCCAGGTGAAGATCGAATATCAATATAAAATTCCGGTGACTTTAGGAGTGTTTCCGGAGAATATTAAACTGTCTGCGTCAGCTACAATGATGCAAAATTAGATTGATTGCCTGTATCAGTCCGGAGTTTGGTGAAAAGGGGGTAATCAAGATGAAAGGCAAGTTTCTGGGGAACAGACGGAATTTGGATTCTGAAGAAGGTTCAATCGCTATTATTACGATATTAATATTGACAAGCTTATTTGGTGCTACTGCGTTGACAATTGATATGGGGCTTCTCTATCAAACTAAGTCCAGGATTCAGGCGGCGGCCGACGCGTCGGCGCTTGCCGGAGCCCAGGAGTTAATGGAGAGTGATGATGTAACTTATGCTGATCAGGTATGTGCTGACTATATTAGCAGCAATGTTTCCGAACCCTATAATTCCGATATTAATGTGGACCGCGGTTCCAGTTCGGTTACTGTCAAGCTCACTAAAGAAGTCAAATTTTTCTTTGCGCCACTCATTGGAATTGAAAAAACCACAGTCAGTGCTTCGGCAACTGCAGCGGCGAGTACAATTATCAGAATGCGCAATATAGTCCCATTTGGTGTGGTCGATCAAGAATTTAAGTACGGTGAACAATATATTCTCAAATATGGCGCCGGAGGTAACAGCAATTCCTATCACGGCAACTATGGAGCCTTGGCATTAGGGGGTAATGGCGCCAGCACCTATCGTGACAATATCAAATATGGCTATCAAGGTGAATTAGGGGTTGGAGATCGGGTTAATACGGAACCGGGTAATATGGCTGGACCAACCGACCAGGGAGTCAGTTACCGTAAGTCCCAATGTGTCCATGGTTGTAACTTTACAACCCAGATCGAAGCCAACTGTCCGCGGGTAGTAATTACTCCCGTTATTGATTCATTGGATGTCAATGGACGTAAAGAAGTAACGATCGTTGGTTTTGCAGCTTTCTTTTTGGAAGAAACAGTTCAAAGTGAGTCTAAGGGACAGAAAGATGTTGTTGGAAGGTTTTTGAAATGGACAACAACGGGTGAGCAGGGACAGGGGACAAATTACGGAGTTTATTCGGTAATGCTAATCAAATGATGTGTTTCTGACGATATAAGATATTGGTAAGGCAGAACGGGGTTCTGCCTTACCAATATCTATAACTTTTTGTTTGGATATCCTTGATAATTTATTAGCCCTTTAAGTAGGTGTCGATCAATAAGTTAACCTGCTGATAATGCAAGGAGGTAAACCATGCCTGGGAATAAAGTAGCATTAGGATTAGCTTTAATCTGTGCCTTAATTGCATCAATAATTGTATATCGGATTATGAAGCAGAATGATCAGCCACAAGTTGTTGAAGTGCCAAAAGTTCCAGTTGTTTATGCCAAGGCGACAATACCGGCACGGACAGTGATCAGCGCTGAACAGTTAGAGATTCGCCAGATTCCCGAAGATGCGGTAATTCCGGACTCTTATTCGAAGATTGATGAATTGGTTGGTCTGGTCACTAAAGCTGAAATTGTACAAGGAGAACCAATCAATAAAAACCGCGTCTTACAAAAAGGGCAGACAATGGGTTTATCGTTCGTTATTCCTCCGGGTAAGCGGGCGATTACGATTTCGATCAATGAAGTTATTGGCGTAGCTGGATTTGTAAAACCGGGTGAACGGGTAGATTTGATTGGGACGATTGAACCCAAAGATTCGGGCAGTGGTTCTGTCAGTTGGACAGTAATCCAGGATGTTGAGGTTTTAGCAGTTGCTCAAGAGATGGGTGAACCGGTTAAAGATGAGAAGAAAGATGCCAAGAAGACGGAGCCGAAACTGGCTACTTCGGTTACACTGGCAGTAACACCTCTTCAAGCGCAAAAGATTGCCTTAGCTGAAGAAAAAGGGGTATTACGGTTGACGTTAAGGCCGTTACTTCGGGAAGAAGAACTTAATTTGTTACCAGTCAGTGAAAGTAATTTAATACCGGGGCGACCAACACCTCCTAGACCGGCCACTCCGGCTGAACCGCAACCTCAAATACCAAAACGTACTATTGAAGTTATTTCGGGTGGTAAATCACAAATAATCACGGTTAATTAGTTTAAGTTTAGGAGGAAGATCAATAAATGAAAAAATATCGGTTGTTACTTATCTTGTTTATCACCTGTTTATTCTTTTCAATAGCATCAGTGTCGGCAGCAATCAAGGAACTGGATATGAATGTTGGTGACAGTAAGATTCTTCATGCTGAAGGGATTACCAGAGTGTCTACCAGTAATCCAAATGTGATTGAGGTCGTAGTAACCGGAACTCAAGAGATCTTGTTAAATGCCAAAGGGCCGGGAGTATCAATGATCAATATTTGGGCACGTCGTGGTATTTTAACATACCGGATCAAGGTCAATGATAACTATGCTAATCTTGAAAAAGAGATTGGCCGACTGATTGATAATCCCAATGTTAAGGTCATTGTCAATCAAAAATACGCCATTTTAAATGGGACAGTCGAGACCACATTAGAAGCAGATCGGGCTGTAGAGTATGCGAAGATGTACCGCGATAATGTGCTTAATAATTTGGATGTGAAGGTTAGGTATCAAGTGTTACTAACAATACTGGTTACGGAGATGAGGAAAGAATCCCAAAATAAGTATGGTTTTCGCTGGGGAAGTTGGGTCCAGACCAAAGATGGAATCGTCTTTTATGATTGGCAATGGGCGATGAAGGACACTGGTGGTTCGATCGCTAAGTATCCTGGTAACTGGAGTATCGGGACGATGGTTGAAGCAATGCAAAAAAACGGGGATGCGAAAATATTAGCGGCGCCCAGTATCTTAACGATCAGTGGTAAAGAAGCTTCCTTTTTGGCAGGTGGTGAGCTGCCGATTCCTCGTTCTGATGGGGATAAAGTAATCGTTGAATGGAAAGAGTATGGTGTGAAGCTTAAAGTAACCGCTACAATTGTCAAGGATGATGAAGTATTATTGAGCGTAGCGCCGGAAGTAAGTTCACTGGACTGGGCCAATGCGGTTATGGTTGAAGGATATAAGATGCCGGCGATTGCGACTCGCAAAGCGTCAACCAACCTGTTATTTAAAGAAGGGTCAACTTTGGTGATAGGTGGTCTGTTAAAACGGGAAGATTCGACGACGGTCTTTAAACTGCCGATAATTGGCGATCTGCCAATCGTCGGTTCGTTATTTCGCAGTAAGGAGTTTCAAAAAGGTGATACCGAACTGTTATTTTTTGTAACACCGCAGATCATTAAAGAAAACCATGAAATTGCTCCCGATGACTTAACGAAAGATCTTGATCAAGGCCCGTTCTTTCAATCTGATGCTGTAAATAAGTAGGTGGAATAATTGACAGGAAAAATTAAAGTACTAGTTGTGGATGATATTGCCGATACACGGGAAAACCTACGCCGGTTACTCCAATTTGATTCGGAGATTGAGGTGGTTGGTGAAGCTGCTAATGGTGAAGAAGCAGTTATTTTTGCCCGAAACCTGTTGCCGGATATTATTTTAATGGATATTAATATGCCGGTAATGGATGGAATTCAAGCAACCAGTAAAATTTCGCTGGAATTTCCGCAAATCGGAGTCATTATTTTGTCAGTCCAAGGGGAACAGGAATATCTTCGTAAAGCAATGTCGGCCGGTGCCCGGGATTACTTGACCAAACCGCCGGGTAGTGATGACTTGTTGCGGACGATTCGCCAGGTTTATGAGAATGAGAAGTTACGCTTGCAGATGCTGACAATACCCGAAGAACCACAACGGAAATCCGGGCAAATCTTTAGTGTCTTCAGTACCAAGGGGGGAGTTGGTAAGTCAACGATCGCCGTTAATTTAGCAGCGGCAATTGCGCAAATATCAGGTAAGAAGACGGTCATTGTCGATCTGGATCTCCAGTTCGGCGATGTCGCAATGTTGCTTGATTTAGTACCGCGCAGGACTGTCTCGGATCTGGTAAGTGAACCGGATCTGCTGGAACCGAAGACAGTTGAAAGTTATCTGTTGAACCACCCGTTAAGTGGTCTTAAGGTTTTACCGGCTCCGATCAGGCCTGAATATGCTGAAGTGGTCCATAATAATCACATTGAAAATATTTTAACCGTTTTAAAAGGGAACTATGATTATGTAATTGTTGATACCCGGCAATCATTTGATGATATCACATTAACCGCTTTAGACCAGGCAGATACGATTCTGGTGGTATCAACATTGGATGTCCTGACAATTAAGAATGTGAAACTGGGATTGGAGGTAATGGCATCCTTACATTATGAATCTTCAAAGATCAAATTGATCTTAAACCGTGAAACAGCGGATATGGGTGTATCGGTTAAAGATTTGGAAGAGAGCATTAAGTTTCCGGTGAGCTGTTCGTTACCGAGCGATGGTAAGTTGGTCGTTATGGCAGCAAACCGGGGAACTCCGTTTGTAATCAGCGAACCAAAAGCGCCAATCTCCGATTCATTGTTTAAATTAGCGCATGACTTAACCGGAATCCCGGAAACCAAAAAAGACAAGGCCGGATTTGGATGGGGAAAACTGCTAGGAGGTAAGTAAGATGTCACTGTTAGCCAGGATTGAGAAAGAGAAGAATACTTCGGCATCTCCGGTAGAGAAAGCAGAAAAGACTACAATTGGTTACCAACCAAAGCAAAATACCACTGATCCGTTGAAGAATATTAAAAAGCGAGTGCATGAAAGTTTATTAAAAGAGGTGGCTTCAGAGGTTTTGGACCGGAGTGATGAGCCAGAGATCCAGGAGCAACTTAAAGCTAAAATTGAGGAGATTATTGGGTTTATCCTTGATCATGAGTATCCTGCTACCACTCGAAATGAACGTCTGAAGATCATCAATGAAATCAATGATGAAGTTTTAGGGTTTGGACCAATCAATTCATTGATCCTTGATCCAACGGTATCGGAGATTATGGTTAACGGACCCCAACAGGTTTATGTGGAACGGCAGGGCTTGTTGGAATTATCACCGGTTAAATTTCGGGATAATGATCATGTATTGCATGTGATTGAAAAGATCGTTTCTCCCATTGGACGGCGAATTGACGAGTCAAGCCCAATGGTTGATGCCCGATTACCGGATGGATCTCGTGTTAATGCAATCATTCCGCCCCTTGCTTTAAAAGGTCCGACAATTACGATTCGGAAATTTTCGAAAGAACCATTTACCGTTAATGATTTGGTTAACTTTGGAACCTTAACCCATGAGATGGCTCAATTTCTCGAAGCTTGTGTCAAGATCAAACTGAATATTGTGGTCTCGGGTGGGACCGGTAGTGGAAAGACAACAACATTAAACGTGTTATCTTCTTTTATTCCGGCAAATGAGCGGATTGTAACAATTGAAGATGCAGCGGAGTTGCAACTCCGTCAGGAACACGTCGTTTCTTTGGAGACCAGACCGGCGAATATTGAAGGAAAAGGTGCGATCACCATGCGCGATCTGGTCAAAAATTCACTCCGGATGCGTCCGGACCGGATTGTAGTCGGTGAGGTCCGTGGTGGTGAGGCATTAGATATGTTACAGGCGATGAATACCGGGCATGATGGTTCGTTAACGACCGGGCATGCGAACACCCCGCGAGATATGTTGGCCAGATTGGAGACGATGGTGTTGATGGCAGGGATGGATTTACCAGTCAAAGCAATTCGGGAACAGATCGCGTCGGCAGTGGACCTGATCGTCCAACAGGCTAGGTTGCGGGATGGGAGCCGCAAGATCACCCATATTACCGAAGTTCAAGGGATGGAAGGAGATATCATTACGCTCCAGGATATCTTTGTCTTCGAACAGACGGGTGTTGATGAACGTAACAAAATTATTGGACGTTTAAAACCAACCGGGATTAAACCAAAGTTCTTTGACCGCTTTGAAGTATCAGGAATCAAACTGCCACCGGAGTTATTTAGTAATTTCTAATTATTAAGCTGTGGAGTATAGCCATGATACTAGCAATTATTCTAATTTTTATCGCTGTTTTTCTGGTTATCTATTCATTGCTGGGGATGTTCTTCAATCGTGAGATTGATGTTAAAACCAGGATGAATACTTATATTAATGCCGTTACTGCTGATTTAAAAGCCAAAGATAACAAAGTTAATATTAGTTTGCAAGCAAAGGACAGCGATAAAAATAAGCAGTTGCGGGAGATCTTTGAAAAGTATGGTAAACAGTTTGAAAACCGTAGTTATATTAAGAAGATTGAGTTTGAATTGCAAAAAGCGGACCTGCCCTTGAGAGGGTATGAGTTCTTATTTATGGTTTTGGGGATGTGTGTCGGTAGTGTTTTCTTATTTTTTCTCATTAATCGCAATATCATTTCAATGGTAGTTGCCGGAATTTTAGGAATAATCGGGCCGATCTTTTTTGTCAAGATTAAACAGCAACGGAAACTCCAAAAATTTAACAGTCAGATCGGGGATGCTTTGGTGTTAATCTCAAACTCGTTAAAAGCCGGATATGGATTTATGCAGGCAATTGATATGGTTGCCAAAGAGATGACCCCGCCAATCCAGACGGAGTTTGGACGGGTAATCCAGGATATTAACCTGGGGACAACGACCGAAGATGCATTAGTGCTGCTGACTGAGAGGGTAAAGAGTCCGGATTTGGACTTAGTAATTACGGCAATGTTGATCCAACGGCAGATTGGTGGTAATTTGGCCGAGATCCTGGACAATATCTCCAACACCATCAGGGAGCGGATCCGGATCCATGGAGAAGTAAAGACGTTAACTGCCCAAGGAAGATTATCAGGCTTTATCATTGGATCGTTGCCGGTGGCTTTGGGCTTGCTATTACTACTGATCAATCCGAAATATATTACAGAGTTATTTACCGATCCCCGGGGACAGTTGATGATTATCTATGCTGTGGTTGCCGAAGTGATTGCCATCTTAATTATCAAGAAGATTATCGCGATTAAAGTTTAACAACAAGGGAGGCAAAAGTGATATGGTTGAGACCGCAATTATCCTAACTTTTATCAGCGTCTCTTGTTTAGCTTACAGTATAATTCAGGGCGTCACCGGCCGTGATCGCCAAATCAAGACCAGACTGGAACGGTTAAAGCCGGTCCTGCCGATTTATAGTCAGACTGACAATTCATTGGATCAGCCCTTTATCAGTCGGATCTTAGGTCCTTTTTTTAATAAAATTGCACAGGTTGCGTTACGGCTTACGCCACAAAATATTCGTAAGCGGACCGAACTGTTGTTGGATCAGGCCGGTAACCCTGCCAATTTGGGTGTGAATGAATTTCTAGTACTTAAAACCATGATTCGGCTGGGCCTGCCCTTAGTAACATTTTTAATCGTCAGGCCATCCAATAAGGTGGGTTTTTTATTGGTTGGAGCAGTGTTAATAATTGCCATGATCTTGCCTGATATGATTCTCAAGCGAATGGTCCAAAAAAGAAGAGAAACAATTGCTGCCGAATTACCTGATACCCTTGACTTACTGACAGTCAGTGTTGAAGCAGGTTTGGGGTTTGACCAGGCGTTACTGAAACAGGTTGAGAAGACAAAAGGACCACTCTCGCAGGAGTTTAAACGGGTGTTACATGAGATCAGGATCGGGACAACCCGCAGGGACGCTTTGCGGAGTATGGCTGAACGTACGGCGGTTGAGGATTTGCAGACTTTTGTCGCTGCGGTCATTCAAGCCGACCAGTTGGGAGTCAGTATCGGAAATGTGTTGCGGATTCAGTCCAGTCAATTACGGCAGAAACGGAGGCAACGGGCGGAAGAGAAAGCCCAGAAAGCCCCGGTGAAGATGTTGATTCCGATGATCTTATTCATCTTTCCCAGTCTGTTCATTATCCTCTTAGGCCCCGGAATTTTGCAGTTGATTGATAACTTTATGAAGATGTGAGGTAAAAAGGATGAGGTTACGAGCAGGATCTTTTTTTACCAGATTAATTATAATTGGTATTCTAACGCTTATCCCATATCAACAGGTACAGGCGGCGGTTCCTGCCGAAGTTGGAACTGGTCAGACAGTTACCATTACCATTGCTGATTCGGGGACGGTTGTTGATCATGATATTGTGGTGCGTAACGGCGGGACATTGATCATTGAGCCGGGAGTTACTTTGAAGTTTGCTGAACCGGCTACTAACATGATAAAAGTTGATGCTGGTGGAACTTTAAGGATCGGGTCACTCTCCGGCGCCAGAGCTCAACTGTTACCCGAAAACTATCCGGCTGAAACATCGCGTTTGAGTGGAATGAAAGGAATCGAAAACAGTGGAACTTTAATTATAGAGAATGCATTGATCTGGGGAGCAAGTTCCGGAGTTGACAATAAGAATTCAGGAGTGGTTGAGGTAACCGGTTCGGAGTTTACCAGATGTAACTATGGGATTAAATCAAATAACGGTCAGATAAAAGTATTTAACAGTAATTTTAATTATAATGGTGACGCCATTGCTGTAACTGATGTTTCAGCAGTGGCCAGTCAAACCTCACAAATATGTGGTAACCGTTTTTTAAATAATAACAGATCGATTCATCTTGCGGGAAGGAACAACATTAATATTCGTTACAATAATTTTCAGGAGTCTTTTGATGATGAATTAGGCCAAATATGGAATGGCGAAACAATCTTGCTTGATTTTGGAAGCAATAATGATCAGGTCTTTATTGCTTATAATAACTTTGACCATAGTCGGACTGTCTATGATCCTGAGAATGGCAATTACTATTATATCATCGGGAATAACGGCAGTCCGGTTGGGATTTATGACTGCTATTGGAAGAACAATGATGTTGCGTATACGACAATTACAGCAATCACCAATGCAAATTTAGTAGGATTTACTGACGAAAAAGCTCCAAATAGTATTGTGGCTGTCCTTTCACCTCGTTCGACTCCGGTTAACATTACCGGACAAGACAATGACTCACCGGTATTAGTGGACGTAAGTCCATTAAAGGCGAGACGCGGGTTGGTCCATCTGACGGTAGTCATCAGTGATGAGGGCTGGGGGGTGGAGAGTTCTTCGGTGAAGGTCAAAGTTGGTGGGCAGGAAGCGACGTTGCACAGTACCGGTTATAACAGCCGCCAATACTTCTATTACCTGACGGTTAATCTTTCGGAAGAAGGTCACTATGAGTGGAAAGTTGATGCCAAAGACGTTGCGGGAAATCCTTTGGAGATCCCATCCGGTCTGGTCGGGAGAAAGCTGGAGATCTCCGATAAGTTTTCGGAACTTTGGACTCCGAAGGCTTGGGAGGACTTCGCGGCGGGCACTTATCAACTGATCACCGTACCGATCTATCCGGTGGATACTGACCACAAACAGGTTTTAGGGATGGAGGCCCTGGGTTCGAATGTTGCCAGGTGGCAGAATGGTAGTTATAAATATTACGGCAATCCGGAGTTGGAACCGATTGCTCCGGGCCGGGGGTTCTGGATTAAGTTTGATGCCAGCGAGAGCTATGAGTCAAAGAAGATTGAAGGTGATCGGCAGCTTGAACGCCAAAACTATCTCCAACAGACGTTACAGCCGGGATGGCATCTGATTGGAAATCCGTTTCCGACAGACATCACCCTAAAGCATATTACATTCAAGACTCCGGATGGGAAACATTACAGTTTTGAACAGGCGGTCCTGGCAGGATATATCAACTATGGGCTTTGGTGGTTTGACCGTGACCGTTACCGTTTCGAAAAAGAACGCCTGAAGAGTTGGACCGGATATTGGCTGCGAGTCAAAAAAGAGTGTGATATTGTCTACTGGTCGACGCCACAGAATGTGTACGCCAGTTCAATCACTGATTGGGATGTGCAATTGACTGTCAGTCAGAACAATAGCTATGATGGCGCGGGTTATTTTGGGTTAATCCGGGCGGCTTCGGCCAGTATTGATAACTTTGATGCAATTAAACCGCCGGTATTATCCGACGGGATTAAATCATACTTTGTCTTAAATGCGGCCGGTCAGGAGTTTGGAGCTGATTTCCGCCCCGGAAACACCCGTCAGGAAAGCTGGGACTATGTTGTGACGGGGCTAACCCCCGGGGAAGCAAAACTGGAATGGAGTACTCTCAACAGTGTTCCACCGAATCAACAGTTAATCTTGAAGGACTTAACCACCGGAAAAGAGGTTGACTTACGGAAGACCAATGTCTATCAATTTTCCGTTGGTGGTGAGACCGAACGTAGATTTAAGATTACTTTAACCGATGTCGGTCAACAAGCGGTAACAATCGCGAACATTAGAATGAATAATAATCCTTTTGCGCCACTGCGGGAAGAGCTTGTGATCACATATGATTTGAATCTGGATGCGACGCTTGAAATCAAGATTTACGACTGGGTTGGCAATTTGGTCTATGTTTATCCCAATACTGCTGTAAGGGCAGGGACTGACTTGAATTTTCGCTGGAGAGGCGCCAATAACCGGGGAAAGATGGTGGCGAACGGGATTTATTTCTGTAAGATCACTGCCCGGGCTGGGAATTCACAGACAACCCAAGTAATTAAGATTGCGGTGGTGAACTGATGGCAGGGTCTGGTTTGGTGCTTTTTCGGGGCACGGAGGAGTTATTGAGTAACATTCGGTTAGCAACGACTTTTCTTACCCGGTTGCGGGGCTTGATGTTTTATCAGCGAATGCCGCAGATTGACGGATTGTTGTTTAGTCCTTGCAATTCGATTCATACTTTTTGGATGCGGTTTGCGATCGATGTTATTTTTATGGATCGCAGCGGGAGAATCCTTGCGGTTTATGAGAAACTGCCACCAAACCGGGTGACTAAAACCATAAAAAATGCTTATTATGTTCTGGAGGCCGAAGCCGGATTTGCAGATCGATTTAAGGTTAAAACAGGCGATTGTTTAAGATGGGAACCGCAAAATTAAATTTTTAACGAGTCAGTGTTTTTCCTGGTTTCGGCCAGGATTTTGATTGGATAAGGGAATATTTTACCTGATATGTTCTTCATCTTCCTCTTTCAATCTGCAATTTTCTTGCCTTGATTCGCATTCGGGAGCTCTTTTGTTCACAGCAATCACCTTTTAAAATGCCATCATTAAATGGTAATAATCAATATTATTTAAGTGCTGTTAATCGGAGTTTTAAAAATTATTACATCCAGAGGAATTTTCTTGTGTCGTTTTCTAATATTAATAGCAGGTAAGTCAGGGAAAGACTGCGAATATTAATATATTATTTAATTAAATTATTTGGAGGTTCAACTTTGGCTGAAACAACTGCTTTGCAATTTGAACTCGCGGATGGTTCACTGGTAACTTATCCGAAAGGATTATCATTATTTGAGATCGTAAAACCTCTGGCTGATAAAGCTGTATCTCCTATTGTTGCTGCCAAACTGGATAATCAATTACGTGATTTGACATATGTACCAAAACAGGGTGGCAAGTTAATCTTAATTGACTTAACGGATGTTGACGGCAACCGTATTTATTCCCGCAGTCTCTGTTTGGTCTTGCTGCGGGCGGCTACTGAATTATACCCAAATTGTAAAGTCAAGATCGAACATTCATTAAGCAAGGGTTTTTACGGGGAGATTGATTGTGGCAATGATAAGCCGTTTACCGGAGCCGAGTTGAATAATATTGCCACCCGGATGTCCGAGATCATCAAAGCTGATGAACCGATTTGTAAAAAGACAATTCCGCTTCAAGAAGCAATCGAATTGTTTGAAAGGACCGGACGTTTTGATAAAGTAAAGTTATTAAAATATCGGACCAAACCGGAAGTCAATCTTTATTGCTGTGGCAATTATATTGACTATTTTTATGGTTATATGGTGCCGAGCACGGGATATTTGGACAAATTTGAACTCCGTTATTATTATCCCGGTTTCATCTTGAGGTTCCCATCAAAAGAACATCCTTTAGGAGTTCCGCCGTTTGTTGAGCAACGAAAGTTAGCACGGATCTTTTATGAATTTGATAAATGGGGCAAAATTTTGGAGATCTCTGATGTGGGATCATTAAACGAAGCAATTGCTGCCGGTAATGGCGGGCATTTGATCCGAATTGCCGAAGCATTGCATGAGAAGAAGATTGCGCAGATCGCTGACCAGATTACGCAGGACCGGGAACGAATCCGGGTAATTTTGATTGCCGGGCCTTCTTCATCCGGGAAGACAACTTTTGCCCAACGTCTGTCGGTGCAGTTGACCGTTAATGGTTTAAGACCGGTGTCGATCTCGATTGATGATTACTTTGTAAACCGTGACAGTACACCGTTAGGGCCTGACGGTTTGCCGGATTATGAATGTCTGGAAGCGATTGACACCGAACTCTTTAACCAGCATTTGGCAGCGTTGATTCAGGGAATGCCAATTAAAGTACCCCGTTATAATTTCCAAAAAGGAATGCGTGAAGAGCGTGCCGAGAGCATTCAGATTACTGCGGAACAGCCAATTATCATTGAGGGAATTCATGGATTGAATAACAAGCTGACACAGAGCATTCCCAAGGATAATAAGTTTAAGATCTATATCAGTGCTTTAACGCAACTGAATATTGATGATCATAACCGGATTCCGACTACTGATAACCGGATTATTCGCCGGATTGTCAGAGATAATCAGTTCCGTGGCCATGACGCGTTAAAAACAATTGGTCTATGGCCGATGGTCCGGCGGGGCGAGGAGCAACATATTTTCCCCTTCCAGGAAGAGGCTGATGTGATGTTTAACTCGGCATTGATCTATGAATTGGCGGTGTTAAAACAGTATGCGGAACCATTGTTGAAGAAGATAACTCCGGATTATCCCGAGTATCCGGAGGCGAAAAGGTTATTAAAATTCTTAGGCTACTTTTTACCATTAGACGATACCGAAGTACCGTTAAACTCAATTTTACGGGAATTTATTGGCAGTAGTTGTTTCAGATGAAGGAACTTTGCAGTAAAAATGATCGTTAAATATTCAAAATGATGTGATATAATTAAAATATTTGATAAGACAAATACAATTTGGATGGGAAGCAAATAATTGAAGCGAATTTGTTGCTTGAAGATTCGCAGGTAAATTTTTGCTCAATCTGGTAAGCGGTTAGGAGCTGTTTTAATCGCTTACTAGATTATTGTTTAAAGGAGTAGAAGAGGTTTGGGTGGATTGAAGCGGATGTTAAGTTTTAAGAAGGCAGAGTTATTACCGGTTGACTTGAAATTGATCGACGATTATCTTGATGAGCCCAGTAAATTTCTCTTTTTTCAGATGAGTAAGATTGACCAGTGTCATTGTATGGATGTTGCTAAGACCATTCTGAATGAAGCTGGTTATACCCGCAGTCTGAAGTTGGACAAAGTGATTAAGGCAGCATTGTTACATGATATTGGTAAAATTGACGGAGATTTAACTTTTTGTTCCCGATTGTTTGTTGGCTTGGTTCGGAGAGTTATGCCGGAGCTCCGGCGGAAGTTGGCTAAAAAAAGCAGCAATGGTTTTTGGAGCAAAATCCGTTATGGTTTTTATGTTGACCTGAATCATCCGTTACGGGGTTCACATATGGCGCGAATCTTTGGAATTGACCCGGCAATTGTAAGTTTGATCCGGCGACATCATGATCGGCTTCCGGACGGACAAGATGAAGAATTAGCGCTGTTACAGACTGCTGATAATAAAAATTAAAAGTGGGTACATATGGATTACCAGATAATTTTGGATGGTTTTCAAGGACCGCTGGATTTATTGTTGCACTTAATCGAGAAAGACGAGATTGATATTTATAATATTCCGATTGCCACTATTACTGAAAAATACCTGGAGTATCTTCAAACAATCCAAATGCTTAATTTAGACGGTGTTGGCGATTTTCTGGTAATGGCGGCAACATTAATGCAGATCAAAGCGAAGATGCTGTTGCCTCAATTGAGTGAAACCGGATTGGAAGAAGGTACTGCCGAAGACGAAGAAGATCCCCGTTGGGAATTGGTCTGCAAATTGATTGAGTATAAAAAAATTAAGGAAGCTGCTGCCAGTTTACAGGTTATTGAAGCGAAACAGCTCCAGGTTTATACGCGGACAGCCGGTGAATTTCCGGACCAACAATATGCACTGGTTGATGAATCGTTAAAAAAACTATCGGTTTGGGAGTTAATGGAGGCTTTCAAAGCGGTCATGGACAGTATGGAAGTGGCCCATTTGAAGTCGGCCATCCCGAAACCGGAGATCTCAATTAAACAAAGAATGGCTGAGATTTTACAGCTGGTTGAAGCAGAAAAACAGATCTCGTTTAAAAGTGTTTTTAGTAACGTTACAACTAAAATTGACTTAATCACATGTTTCTTGGCAGTTTTGGAACTGATCCGGCTTCGTAAGTTGGAAGTTTATCAAGCAAATGTCTTTGATGACATTATCATAAAAGCTACTTATAATGACTGAAAAACTTGGATGAAGGTGTGGTTCTTTTTTGAATCTGATTATGGCGCGAGCAACAATAGAGGCATTAATCTTTGCTGCTTCGGAACCACTTAACTCAAAAACAATCGCTGAAATTATTAATATTGATGAGCATACTGTTAAACAGTTGATCAATGATTTGATCGAAGATTACCGGAGAATGAAGCGGGGAATCCAAATCAATGAGGTGGCTAATGGCTACCAGTTTTGTACGCATCCCGAATGTGCCCCTTATTTGGAGAAATTGATGAAGACTCCGCGTAATGTCGGATTATCCCAAGCAGCAATTGAGACCTTGGCAATTATTGCCTATAAACAACCGATTACCAAAGCGGAGATTGAATCGTTAAGGGGAGTAAGTATTGAGAGTCCGTTGAACACACTGATCGAAAAGAATTTGATTGAAGAGGCCGGCCGAAAGGATGGCCCGGGGCGCCCGATATTATATCGGACATCCAAGAAGTTTTTACATTACTTTGGACTGAATGATTTGAACGAATTGCCGCGAATCTCTGATTGGATCGGACAGAACAGCGAGCCGTTGCCAAGTGCGGAAGAGGAAGGAGTAATAGAAAGTGATTGAGTTTATTCGGCGAATCACCAAGTTGAAACTGGAGCGGGATGACAATTATTATTGGGGTTTAATCCTGTTAAAGATTGGAATTGTTTCGTTATTTATTTATTTAATCTGTGATCTGTTTGAACCATTATCATTTTTAGTTACTTTCTTGATTTGTGGCTGGGGATTTGTTTTAATCTGGAAAAGCGATAATGACCTTCGTTTTAAGAATACCCAAGAAAAGATTGCCAGTCTTGAAAAAGAACTTACTGAATCACAACAGTTACTTGCGTCCCTTGGTTATCGAAAAAGGTATCACCGCTGGAAAAGGCGCAGAAATATTAATTGAGAATGATTTTGAATATTGTAGTTTCGCTTTCCGGAAGAGCCTGCTGTTGCAGGTTTTTCAATCTAGTATTGGGGTGGTTTGGTGTTTGATGTAGCATGGGGGTTGGTTACCAAAGTGATTTCTGACGGGACGGACCTTCAGGAACTAGCAGTGCGGATGGATGATGGTACTGAACATAATGCTTACAATTATCCGGCTTTTAATAAGCGTTTGACTGTTGGCGAACGGGTGGCCTTAAATGTTACTGCAGTAAAGCTTGGTTTGGGAACAGGTGGCCGCCATTTTGTTTTGCCGGAATATAATGATGAGCTGCAGGAGGTGGATGCTCCTCCTAAAGGACATATTATGAAGTTGCGGTACACTCCGTGGCAATTCCCGATTTTAGCGGCTGAAGAGGAGGCCGGCCCTCACCATCAGACGTTGAAAGACGTTGATTCGCTCAATGGTACGCCGGTGGTTGCTGCTTCGTTGCACAGCATGTTACCGGGGATTATTTTGGGATTCAGGCAGCAATACCGTAAACCTGCGAAGATCGTTTATATCATGAATGATGCTGCAGCACTACCGATTGCGCTTAGTAACCTGGTGAAAGAGTTAAAACAGAAAAAACTCCTGGACTTGACGATTACAGCCGGTAACGCTTTTGGTGGCGATCTGGAGGCAGTCAGCATTCCTTCGGCTATGTTGACAGCCGGCCAAGCTGAAAAGGCGGATTTGATCATTGTTGGCCTGGGCCCGGGGATAGTAGGGACCGGGACCAAACTGGGGTTTAGCGGAATTGAATTATCATGGGTGATTGATTTAACCGTACGTCTCAATGGAAATTCAATCATGGTACCGCGGATCAGTGGTGCTGATCCAAGAGCCAGACATTTCGGCTTAAGCCATCATACGGTAACTATTTTAAAGCTGGCTTCCCAGAAGACCAATCTGCCACTGTCAACGTTGCTTGAACCCAGGTTACGTCAAGAAGTTTTGGAGGCAATCAAGAAAAATGGTTTATTTAGTACCCAATCTTGGTATGCTACAGATGAACCGTCGGTATTAGAATTGTTTGCAGAGTACGGAATCAAGGTTAAAAGTATGGGCCGTGGCGTCGATGACGATCCGGCTTTTTTCCAGAGTACCGTTGCGGCCGGTTATCTGGCGGCACTTGTGGCTGAGAATCGACAAAAGGAGTTAACGAAGATTGAATAATTTAAAAAACAGTTTTCATGAGAACTTGATCAATAAAACGATCATTTATAAAAACAGTTTTATGGAACTCCATTCGGATATTATCCGGCTGCCCAATGAAAAGCAGGCTACCCGGGATTATTTGCACCATCCGGGTTCAGTTGCCGCTGTGCCAATCTTAGATAATGGCAAAGTATTGCTGGTTAAACAATACCGTCATCCGGTCGGAACTACTTTACTGGAGATTCCTGCCGGCAAACTGGAAGCCGGTGAAGATCCTGTCGAATCAATTCAACGGGAATTAACGGAAGAGATTGGTTATAAAGCCAATCGAATCGAGTTATTGTTATCCTTCTGGAGTTCACCGGGGTTTAGTGATGAGATCCTGCATCTGTACTTGGCAACTGATTTAGAACCTTGTTCGGCAAAACAGGATGACGATGAATTTATTGAGATTGTTACAATGTCAAAGGAAGAACTGCTTGAGTATCTTAAAAACGAAGCCAGGGTTGATGGCAAGACGGCACTAGCAGTAAATACACTGATCGCCAACAATAAATGGTGATCTTCCAATAAACCTGCAATAAGACAGTTGAGGACGATGAGGTTAGTTTATCAATGAACAGTGTTAACTTGGTCTTTAATGCCTCCGGAGCGGCCGAAGCCGGCCGCCGGGGTGATGTCGTAGTAATTGTCGATATTATTGATATGTCCACCAGTGCGGAAGTGGCGTTGGAAGCGGGGGCAATTGCTCTGTTTGGAGCCGCGCCAACGAACTGTAAAGCACCGGTTAATCTTAACCCGGAGCGGATGGGTTATCTTGCCGGGAAGACGGCCTTGAAACACAAGACACAGTTGGTTGTGGTTGCTGAACCACGTTATGGAACCGAAGAAGAGCGACGTAAACGGGCTGAAACGGCGCTTCTGGGTGTAGCCCGTTCCGGAGCGGCGATCAGTGAAATAGTTCCGAATATTGGTTCCGAGATTAATAAACTGGTTGATTTTAAAGAAAAAGTTGCTTTGTTTGTTTCGGACACTGGCGGGGTAGCTTTTGATGCTGCTTTTATTAGCGGAGCACCGGCAGTAGTTACAGCTACGGTAACCCGTACTCCGGAGAAAAAAGGAATTGCTCCGGCACTGGCTGGAGTACAACGGGCAATTGAGCAGGCACAAAAATTTGATTGCGGGATTTCGGTAGTTGCAGCAAGTTCGAATTCGATGGAAGATGTTCTTGCCGCACAATTTTTGGTCCAATTAATCGTCAACCAGGGTTTTTTGGCGTTAAAGTGACTATTTAAGATATTTTGATCACGAGAAACCTGTGCATTACAGGTTTTTTTATTTTGCAGGAAGATATTAGCAGATGTTCGAATTAAGAGGTCTATAAGGGGAAAAGTCAGGGCCGTAAATCTATATGAAAGATAATCAATAAGAGAGGGATTTAGTATGAGGAAATATGTACCGGTTGAAGCAATTATTAATTTGTCAGAAACTCAAAAAGGTGCGTTGCGGGACCTGTGGCAGCCAGAACAGTATGACCGGATTATCATTCCAATCTGCCAGGATGTTGAACGTGATCTTTATTCTTATGAAATCTATGTGATTAAAGATATTGTAATAAATGCGATTAATCAGGATAAGCGGTTTAATACGTTTAGAGTTCCGGTTCATGGCTATGATTATTATCAGATGTTCTTTGAAGTTGCTCCGGTAACCGATCCTGCAATATCCGAGGAGTTTGCGCAGTTGGATGATGATACTATTGAAGATTATGATAATGATAATACGGATGATGATGTCGACTCAGAAATATTTTTCAATAAGGAAGAGTGCCTGCCGTTTCTGGATATCTCGCAACTGATGGCGATGATCTTCAGTAATCAATTAACTTCCAATCTGTCGATCGAACGGTATGATGGTGTATTTCGATGCCTTGTTGCGGGAGAAGAGTTTGAAAATGAAAATCTTTGTGATTTGTTGTGGGAAGCAGTGAAAAAGATGCTTTAAGTTAATTCTAAGCGGCCAGAAATAAAATTGAATCGTTGTATAAAACTAAACTTATAAAATTATCATATTTCCCCCTATTTGACCATAAAATTGTTAATGGAGTGGACAAGGGGGGATTTTTTGTTGCCAAAGTTGAAAACGTTAATTGCGTTGTACTTTAAAGACCGGATCTTTTTAGTGGCGCTGGTGCTGATTCTTTTTGTTATGGGGATAATATTTGGCGTTTTAGCTGCACGATTAATGGGATTTGATCAAAAAGCCGATTTAATTAAATATGTAACCCAAGGACTTCATGAAACAACAATTGTCCAAAACAATGCTTATACCAAACAGACGATTATTGCCAATATTCAGACCGTCTTTTTCCTGTTTTTCATGGGGATCAGTGTGATTGGGATTCCATTAGCATTACTGCTAATCTTTACCCGGGGTTTTATTCTGGGATTTTGTATGGGTTTTCTCCTTCAGAACATGGGATTGAAGGGTGCGGTTGTGGTAATGGCCGGGATCGTGCCGCATAATTTATTGATCATCCCGGGGCTGTTATTGATGGTGGTGGCAATGATCGATTGTGCTACGGCATTAGCTAAGATTAGGTTTACCAAACGGCAGGTCCCGATTGGGGAAGAACTGATTCGAAGTGCGGTTTTAACTCTGATTGTGTTGGTGGTAATGATTGTCGCCGGATTGGTCCAAGGATATTTGACACCGGCATTGACTGGTTGGGTAGGCAGACTAATTTAATAATATCAAATTGGAAATCTTTCCTGTCTGCTTAAAAAAGGAGTTTATTTTAAAACTGTCGAAATTGTTAGAGGTTAAGTTAACAAAAGGAGTTGACCAAATTGTACGATACCCTACAAGATTATCTTAATTATTTGTCAGTTGAACGCGGGTTATCAAAAAACACTTTGGAATCTTATGAAAGAGATCTACGGCAATACTTGACTTATTTAAAAGAGAAAAAACGGATGGGATTATCAGAAACAACTCAGGCTACTGTTATTGGATACTTACTCCAACTACAGGCTCAAGGAAAAGCGACGGCAACGCTGTCAAGAAGTTTAGCGGCAATCAAGTCTTATTATCATTATCTGTTTCGTGAAGATAAGATTGAGCGGGATCCAACGATCAATCTGGATGCGCCGAAACAAGAGAAGAAGTTACCCAAGGTTTTATCGGTTGAAGATGTTGAACGTTTATTGGCGCAACCTGATCTCAAAACACCGGCCGGGATTCGTGACCGGGCAATGTTAGAAATCTTATATGCTGCCGGTTTAAGGGTATCCGAACTGGTTTCGTTACGATTGGGAGACGTAAATTTGGAGATGGGCTATATCAAATGCTATGGTAAAGGATCAAAGGAACGAATTGTGCCACTTGGATTATATGCCACAAAGCATATTAAATTATATATTGAACATGCACGTAAGTTCCTTGCTTCCAGTATGAATGAGGATACTTTATTCTTAAACCACCATGGTCATCGTTTGACACGGCAAGGTTTCTGGAAGATCATTAAAAAATATGCTGAAAATATCAATCTTGAAAATGAAATTACTCCGCATACCTTAAGACATTCATTTGCAACCCATCTGTTGGAGAATGGCGCTGACCTGCGCTCGGTCCAAGAGATGCTTGGTCATGCTGATATCTCCACTACACAGATTTATACGCACCTTACCAAAAGTAAGATTAAAGAGGTCTACGACAAGACTCATCCACGCGCGTTATAAGTTTGGTTTAAGTGATGTTCTATTAATTATAACGGATTAGCTGGACTTAAGTTACAAAGTTAAATGAATTTTTTAAAGGAAGTTTTCAGAACTTCCTTTATTTTTTGTTTTTCGAAGGAATTTGTGGAATACTTGAAGAAAAAACTAAATCAGCAAACGACAAATAGTAAGTCAAATTTTTCACAATAGGCTGTAAAAATTTTGACTTTGTTGAACGGTTAATAGATTAGGACTGCAAAAGTGAGGTTAGAGGATGGATTCGACGATTCACTGGTATCCAGGGCATATGGCTAAGGCTAAGCGACAACTGAATGAGTTGATTAAATACCTGGATGTTATTTTAGAGATTAGAGATGCTCGGGTTCCGTTAGCGAGTCATAACAGCGATTTGGAGGTTATCTTAAAGAAACGGCCGAATATTGTCTTATTAAATAAGATTGATCTTGCCGATCCCAAGGTGACTAAAGCCTGGAAGGAATGGTTTAACCGGCAGGATTATCCGGTGATCGAAGTGAATGGGAAGAATGGCGCCGGAACCAATCAGATCTGGCAACTGCTTAATACCAAATATTCGCCGTCTGGGTTTCGCAAATCGGTCCGGGTTGGGGTTGTGGGGATCCCCAATGTCGGGAAATCAACGATTCTTAACCGGTTGATTGGAAGTGGGACCGCCAAGACCGGTAATATTCCGGGAATAACCAGAGGAAAACAGTGGATTAAGAAAAAAGGAATTGAAGTTCTTGATATGCCGGGTATCCTGCCGCCGAAGATCACCGATCAGGATGCCGGTTTGAAGCTGGCATTAATCGGTACGATTAAGGAACAGTTACTTCCGATTTATGATCTGGCGCTCTATCTGTTAGAACATTACGGAGAAGTGATCTTTCGGTGGAATGAAGCCGGGATTGAGGTTGATTCAGCTGAGTTGGGTTTGGAATGGTATGCAAGAAAAAGAGGCTTTTTACTAAAGGGAGGCGAACTTGACTTAAACCGTGCTGCAACTACCTTGCTGCAGGAATTTCGGAATGGACGCCTCGGTCAGATAAGCTTAGAGGTTCCAATTATGACTGCGGCGCAGGACGATTAACAATCCGCAGCAAAATAATCCCCCCAACAAAAGTAATCAGATTGTAGTTTAATAATCGTAAACAGAAGATGAAAAGTGCACGAATTTGCATCGGTACGAAATTAAAAAGGGTAAAGAAACCAAGCTCAAACAGGCCTGCTCCTCCAGGGACAGGCAGGTAAGAAATGATAAATACTAAGACAAACTGGATTAAAACGCTTTTAATAAAGATCCCTGTGGCTTTAATATTAAAAGCATAGATCAGAAAGGGAGCAATTGCAAAATTACAGATCCAGTAAGCCAAAGTAGCAGCAACTACCAGAAAAAAGCTATAACCTTTGCGGAACTGTTGGACCGAATCGTGAAACAGCTCAATTTCAGCAAGAAATTTATTAATTTGCGGTTCAATCTTCAGATAAAACCGGGTTTTCTCCAGCCGTTTTAAAGGGTAAGCGATTAACACTTTTGACAGTTTAGGATTGATGACAAATAAGATCAGGAATGCTGAAATGACGATTGAGATTGGAATCGCAACCGTTGTAACCTGATGTAAAATGCCATCAGGGAAATTGGTCCGGTAAAACCAAAGTAAGATTGGGGCAAACAATGTGAATAAAAGCGTTGATAAAACAACCCTCATTGTCACAATAGCGCTGGATTTACCGGGTTTAATTCCGGCTTGACAGAGCAGGAAAATTTGGGTCGGAACACCACCGGAATAAAATGGGGTAATATTTCCGATAAATGTCGCGGCAAGGTTGATATTAATAATCTGTTTCAGAGATATTTTTTCTCCCAAAGCATGAGCAATCAGCAGAACGCGTAGCGCTTCAATAAACCAGGAAACCAATAAAGCCAATAAAGCTAAACCGGCGGCGGAATAGTTTAATTTCGTCCAATTTAAGTGATATCCGGATTGGTTATAAGATTGGAAAAGCAGGATTCCTGAGATGATCAGGGTGATGAACAAGACGATGCTTAATCCGGTTGGTATCCATCTTTTAATTTGGTTAGGCAGTTGTACCACAAGGGACCTCCTCAAAGAATATATAAGTTAAGTTCGTTTAATAGTATGATATTTCCTGCATGCAATTGCTGAATCTAAATATAAAAAATTCCAACAGAGTACCTTTTTAAAGTTTTTTTTTTCAAGTACCGATAATTATAATGTTGATTGTTATTGGTGTTCTTAGATTAGTATATCGAACTTGAGTTGAAAAAATATTTATATTTATATTATAAAAACTTTTCAAAGAAGATTGTGAAATGGCCAAAAAAATTAAACAACCAAAAAAAGTACTCACCTATGAAGAACGTTTAGTTGAGGAGAGAGCTTGTTGGAGTCAAGGTTATTTGAGAGTTGCCGGCCTTGATGAAGCTGGGCGGGGACCGTTAGCCGGCCCGGTGGTGGCGGCAGCTTTTATTTTGCTGCCTGAGTTTAAGCTGGAAGATCTTAATGATTCAAAGCAACTAAGTGAGAAGCAACGGGAGGAGTTTTATCACTATTTGACCTCCGGTGAATGGGATTATGGGATCGGGATTGTTGAACCTGCGGAGATTGACCGGGTTAATATTTATCAAGCTTCACGTTTGGCAATGTTGCAGGCTTTACAGAATCTAAAGAATCCCCCAGACTATTTGCTGGTAGATGCTCTGGTTGTCCCGGAGACGGATCTCCCCCAAAAGTCGTTAATTCACGGTGATGCCCGTTCAATAGCAATAGCGGCAGCTTCGGTAATTGCCAAATATACTCGCGATCAGATCATGCTCGATTATGACCGGCAATATCCAGGTTATTGTTTTGCGCAACATAAAGGCTATCCAACCAAGAAACATTATGAGATGTTAAGTAAGCTGGGGCCATCACCGATTCATCGTCGTTCGTTTCGCTTAGAACCACGTACCAATCAATCTCTGGAACTCTTTAAGGAGCTGGATGCCTGATGAAGATTAACCTTCCTATCGCAGGCGTTAAACCGGTTAGTAGCATTGAAGTCCTCAATCTGCGGATAGGACAACAGATTGCCGGGAAAATAATCTCCGTTACTAATGACGAAGTTTTGCTTCAGATGGCGGGATATTCGTTGAGAGCAAGGTTGGACGGGGTTACGGTTAATCCCGGCTCCCATTATCGGTTTCAGGTGTTAGAGAGTAACAACGGTGATCTTAAACTGAAGCTTTTAGCAGCACTCGATGGTGCGCCAGAAGCTAATCAAAGTATAGTCGCTGTTGATGAGAGGGTCAGCCCAAATCAAAATTTAATCAATTTGCTCAATAAGTATGGGTTGGATCAAAACAGTGTCCCCAAATTAGTTGAAGAACTGCAAAAGTTTGAAACAAAGCATCAGTATCCGCTTAAACCGGAAATAATGGCTTTTATGTTAGCCCAACAGTGGGCAGTAACTCCTGGAACAACTATGTTTGCTTGGATTGCTAATGATCCGGAGTTACGAAACACCATCTGGAAGCTGCTCAAACAGTTATTGCCTGCTGACCAAGCTGACCGGGTACTACTGAATTCTGAAAGTGAAGCTGAAGTTATTAAAGAATATCTGATTAAAAATCATGGACATCTGCATTCTCAAACTAAAACCGATGCAAGTGCCAGTACGGAACCGATTAATCATCGTGTTGAGAATAATGCTGAACCGGATTTACCTGAACAGTTACAAAAATTATTAGAGGCCAGTTGTCAATTACGTCCCAAAACTCAAACGGAAACCAATCTTTCCGTTGATAGCGCAGTGGTCCGTTTTCCGGTGCTTGATTTCCAACAACAGATTCATGAAGCTTCGATTGAATGGCAGTCGAACGGTAATCCCAACGAACCAGATCACTGTCAGCAACTGGTTAAATTGAAGGTCCCTACTGCTAATTTGGGTTTGATTGAAGTAGCAATAGGAGTGAATATGGACCTCCTGAAAGTTAATTTTACGGTTGAGAAAGAGCTGGTTAAAAATTTACTGCTGAGTAATAACGCAGAGTTAAAACGGTTACTGGAGGAGCAGTCGCTTAGTACGACGGCGCTGATCAATGTGAAGTTGAAACCGGATCAGACGATCAATGTTGGGACAGGAGAATTAGATTTGTGGATGTAACTAAAAGAAACCCGCCTAAACAGCCAAAATATGCAGCGGCGCTTCGTTATCAGCCGGGGATTGATCATGCTCCGGTAGTGGTAGCATCAGGACAAGGAAGGATTGCCGAAATAATTATGCAACTGGCGCAGGAGGCTGGGGTTCCTAGCCATGTTGAACCGACCTTGGCAAAGGTGTTGTCAGGGTTAGAGCCGGGAACTCCAATTCCTGAAGAAACTTATCATTTAGTTGCAACAATACTTGCTTTTATTTGGAAGATGGACCAAAAATATCAACAATAGCAGGAGAGTGACTAATGAAGAAAGTTCGCATCGAAGATTTGCAACCAGGGATGGTCTTAGCACGCAGTATCTATTCACCCGATGGGAGAATTCTGGTTAAGGAGAAGACGGAATTGACCGGTCAACTGTTAACCAGGCTCAGTGGTTTAGGACTGCCGGCTGCATATATTGAATCTGTTCAGGAGATCAATGTTGCAGAACTTGTTTCGGATATTACCCGGGTTGACCTGATCAGGGGGCTTTCCAAACTTGATCAGGAGATCCGGGCCGGTAAAAAACTGAACTTGTTATCAAATAAACAGCTATTATATTCATTGATTGATGAGATCAACAGTAACCGGAATAATCCGCTTAGTGAATTTCCGGATATCCGGCTTCATAGCGACTATCTCTATGGCCATTCGGTGAATGTTTGTGTTATCGCAGTGAAGATGGGGTTGAAACTGACTTATAATCAATTAAAACTGGCCGATTTGGCAATTGGGGCATTATACCATGATATTGGAATGACCCAAATCCCGTTAACAATTTTAGATAAAAAACAGCCTCTGACTGAAGCAGAGACCAAAATTATTAGAACACACCCTGAAATAGGCTATAATTTCCTCAAGGGTAACGATGGACTCTCACATGTTTCGATTCATGTGGCTTATCAACACCATGAACGCTATAATGGCAGTGGTTATCCTCGTGGAATGGCCGGAACGGCAATTCACGAATTTGCAAGGATTGTAGCGATTGCGGATGTATTTGATTCATTGATCACCGAGAAGATCTATCGTAAAGCAAAGAGTTTTGAAGAAGCGGTAGATTATATCCAGAGTAATTCGGGGACCGAGTTTGATCAGGAGATGGTAGAAGTATTTCTAAAGATTATTAAATGAGGGATCTGATCAGGCAAGTTGTTGGGTTTAAATTATGCCCAGCATTTTTAAGGTTTGTTTGGCTCTGGGACGCTCCAATGTGCCACTAAATAACCGGTCAAAATACCAAAAACTAAATTATCAAAGAACAAGGAGAGATTTGTGCCCAAATCCCAAGGAATTATTTTTGGACCGCCCATCGCAAAGATAAACCCATAAACCATGGTATACATGATTGCGTTGGAGACAATTGCTCCTTTTAACCACCAGAAATCTTTACCGGTCCAGAATATGATATAGCTCGTAATAATCCCCAGAATTGCTGCCATTAAGATCCAGGTTAATATTCCTAATAAAATCCCTCCGGGTGTCAGCGTTAATTTTTTAAAGAGATAAATACTGCCGGAGATCTGAAAGCTATAATATTTTGTAAATCCCAGTTGTACAGCGCAAACGTTGAGTAATAGTTGGGGAATAGTTGCAATTTGAGCCGCCAAAGCTCCCAACGCAAAACGGTCACGGATAATCATACATAAACGCCCTCCATTTGTTTATAAGCTATTATTTCCAGAGTGTTGACTTTTTAAACCGCCTTCCTAAACATTTCACAACTGTTAAACCTGCCAATTTATCAACCATCTTTCTATAGCAAGGTGATGTATAAAAATGTTAAAATTATAGAATATGTGTATTTATTGAATAAACTTTTTATGAAGTACTTGGCCAACTTTTAATACCTCTAATCTCTCGACTATTTTTAATCTTTTTAACCTCTCAATCACAAATGTACTAACCCATCAAAACCGTAAAAAAATTAATATATTAAAAAGGAAAAATTTCCAAGATAACGAAATAACATATATGCAAAAAAATACAAGTAAAAGAAAATTTGGTAACCAGGGTGAACGGATTGCCGTTGATTATCTGCAGCAGAACGGCTATCAAATCATTGCCTGTAACTATCGCTGCCCGTTTGGAGAGATTGATATTATTGGCCAGCAAGCCGGTGTCTGGTGTTTTATTGAAGTGAAGACGAGGCATACGAATAACTATGGGTATGGCTATGACGCAATTAATGCTTCCAAGAAAAAGCATCTGATCAAGGCGACATTACATTTTTTGACCAGCCGTTCGTTGAATGATGTTGCAATCCGGTTTGATGTTGTATCAATTGATTATCAGTCACAGCAAAGTTATCAGATTAAATTAATTCAAAATGCTTTTTCCGGTTGAAATTTGATACTTAAATTTATATAATTGGTTACTTATATGGGGGTCAGTTTGATTTGTTAGCTAAAGTCGAAAGCCTTGCGTTTGCAGGTATTGATGGCTATTTGGTCCAGATTGAGGTTGATTTGGGCGGTGGAATCCCATCATTTGAAATTGTTGGGTTACCTGATTTGGCGGTCCGGGAAGCGCGAGACCGGGTCCGGGCTGCGATTAAGAACTCCGGACTGGAGTTCTATTTTCACCGGATTACGGTCAATCTTGCTCCGGCCAATATTAAAAAAGAAGGTTCCGGTTTTGATCTTCCGATCGCTTTAGGTGTTTTAGCTGCCAAAGGTGATGTGAGGGACGAGAAAATTGGCGATTCGGTGTTTATTGGCGAGTTAGCTCTGGATGGCAGTGTGCGACCGGTTGCCGGGATGTTGGTGATGGCACTGGCGGCGCGTGATGCCGGTAAAAAATATTTGGTGCTTCCGGCTGCCAATTTGAATGAGGTCTTGGTTGTGACCGGGATCGAACCAATTCCTGTTGAAAATCTCCATCAAGCCTGTGAATTTCTCAATGGTAACTGGGTACCACAGCTTTTTGATGCCAATTCGTTCGGGGGACAGGTTGCTGCTGCATTAGAACTTGATGAAGATTTGGCTGATGTCCGTGGTCAGGAACAGGCAAAACGCGCATTGGAAGTAGCAGCAGCCGGCGGTCATAACATTATGATGGCCGGCCCGCCGGGATCGGGGAAAACGATGCTGGCGCGGCGGTTACCGGGAATTTTACCAACCCTTTGTCTTGAAGAAGCGATTGAGATAACCAAAATCTATAGTGTCGGCGGTCTTTTGGCACCGGGGAATTCGCTGATCCAAAAACGGCCGTTTCGGGCGCCGCATCATACTACCAGTGCCGCAGGGTTGATTGGTGGAGGAAGGATTCCGCGTCCTGGTGAAGTTAGTCTGGCACATCACGGAGTGTTATTTTTAGATGAGTTGCCGGAGTTCCCCCGTGAGGTGCTTGAGGTGTTACGGCAGCCATTAGAAGATGGCAAGGTCACCATTGCCAGAGCGGCTTCCACCCTTTCATTTCCGGCCCATTTTATGCTGGCGGCATCGATGAATCCATGCCCGTGCGGATTTCTAAATGATCCCTATAAAGCCTGTTCATGCAGTCCGGTCCAGATTCAACGTTATCAAAGCCGGATCTCCGGGCCGCTGATGGATCGTTTTGACATCCAAATCGAAGTCCCAAGGCTGCAAGAATATGAGTACGATTCGGTCCAAAGAGGGGAATCATCTTATGAGATCCGGCAACGGGTGGAGAAAGCCCGCCTGCGGCAACGGGCCAGGTTTGCCGGGAAGAGTTACTACTGCAATGCCCAGATGAGCAGTAAAGACATTAAAAAATATTGTGAGTTGGATCCAGCCGGGCGTGATCTGTTACGGCAGGCGGTCCAACGTTTTTCACTTAGCGCCAGAGCTTATTACCGGATTCTAAAGGTAGCCAGGACGATTGCTGATCTTGATGAATCAGCCACGATTGAAATCCCTCATTTAGCCGAGGCGATTCAGTACCGGAGTCTGAAGGAAAATTAGATGTGGCAGTTTCATGGTTTGTACGCTGTCTATTATAACCTTGACGGCATAACGATGTATTGGTAGTCGTTTTGATCTTTTAATTTAAGCACTGCCGGCTTGTTGTCTCCGTTATACTTAAATTCGATTTTTTCGGTATCAATAGCCTTGAGGAAGTCAAGTAAATACTTTACTTTAAATCCAACCGTCGAAAGGTCTCCTGATTGTGCAATTGGTAGTTCCTCCCTAAATTGACCGCTGTCGGTTGCGGCTGATGATAAAATTATACTGTCGTTTCGAATTTCAAGTTTTACTGATTCCGAAACCAAACTGGTCCTTTCAAGTGACTTTATGAAGGCATCTCTTTCCAAAATTATTTCACCCATAAATTTTTGAGGGATTAATTGTTGATAGTTTGGAAATTGGTCAATGATCAGTTTTGAGTTAATTGTGATCTCTTGATTCATTACAAATATTTGCTCATCGTCAATCATAAAAGTTACTTCACCATCGATTATTTCGGCAATTTCTTTGAGGGATTTAACTGGTACTAGTATTGATCTGCTGATTTTGCTTTGAACTGGTATTTCTTTGACTGTAATTCTCCTGGCATCAGTTGCTACTAATCGTAACATCCCTGGTTTGATTTCAAACAACACCGAACTTAGATATGGTTTCAGAAGCTCAGAAGTTGTTGCGAATATTGTTTGTTTGATTGCTGTTTTCAAGTTGTCTGCATCAACTATATACGTTACTCCACTTGGTCCCTGCATTTCCGGAAAGTCAGCTGCTGACAGTGAAGGCAATTCAAATTCAGCTTGCTTTGACTGGACAATAGCTTTATTAGTATCAGCAGTAAGTTTGATTTGTCCTGGTGATAAACTGCTCACAACATCAGTAAACTGTTTTCCGGAAATCAATAGCTTTCCACTCGCTCCGATTTGCACATCAGGAACTTTCATTCGAATTGCCAATTCGGTATCAGTCGCTGAACAGTATACTGCAGTATCAGTTGCATCGATCAGGATGCCATTTAAAATGGGCATTGGTGGTTTTGTGGCAATACCTCTCGATACTACTGCTAACACTTTTTCTAATACAGCTTGGTCAAAAATGAGTTTCAATTAATTCACCTCCGCAGGAATTTTGATTGCCCCTTTACTGTCGGTTTCTGTTACTATGTTTTAATCTGTTGCTGTGAATGGATTACCCTCTGTTAATTTTAACAGAGTGGAGATTTAATTAAAATCTTTAAGCTCTTTTGCAAAACTATATGAAATTAGTTGATATTTTTCGGTTTTTATATAAGCTTTTTCCCTATGCATATAATCACTTATTTGCCTACCTGTCATATTTTTAAAATAATTAGATACAGTTGTTAAAATTTCTAATTCGCTAGTTGAAAATAGATTTAAATTAACTTCTTTAGTAGGATAAATTCTGTACCAAGCACCATTATCTGTTACTTGTTCTTCTTCAACTTTTATTGATGGCAAACGTAGTATTTCTTCGTGTGCTTCCGGAACCGCTCCTAGAGGCAAATGACAGTACACTAATCCGGTTATTGATTTATTGTATTTTTTAAAATGTAAAGCATCTGTGTACCATAATAATTTCATGAGCCTTACTTTGTATAAAGGATCATTATATTTGGCAAAAAAGGCTAATATATTTGCAATTTTGTCAATATCAATTTTTTTATAACCATTTAGTTCAGATTCTTCTTCATATTGAATGTAAATGTTTTTTATTGACTGAATAATTAATGATAGATTTTTTTTCTCCCTAATTTGATTTTTTAAAATATTTCTAATTTGATTATATCTATCCTCTTGAAAATTATTTCTGTGTTTATCCAATTGATTTAATGCAAATGCAGGATCCTCTCCGACTAATCTGATTAATTGATCATAGGTTTCATCCTGAATTAATTTTTTTTCATAGCGTTGAATTGTTACATCTCCCCAACCAAGCAAATTAGAAAACTCTACTTGGTTAAGGCCATAATTGTTGCGATATTTTTTTATTTGTTCAGAGGTTAATAATCCTTTTTGTTTTCGATATGCATCTCTAGCTTTTAATAAATTTTGGTCCAAAATTTTGTCTGGAGTAAATTCCTCATCTTCAATTGGACAATAATAGTAAGTTTGTTCATATTCTACTACTGTATCTTTTACTAAGGCTTTGGTTATTCTTTTGTGAATTTCTATAGAATGAAGATTGTCGCAAAATGGACATTCATAGTTAATTTTTTCTATTAAGGTATCATTATTCATAACTCTCATCTCCTTTATCTCACTTATAGGGACTATTTTTTAGTTTATATTTGGCATAATGAAAAGAAACGCAAAAAATCTTTTTTGGAGATTTAATTTTTAGTTTTATATAAATTTCTTTTGCATTAATCACTTTTCCAAAAACCCAGAAAGGAGGTAGCTTACTATCTTTATCATCAACAATATTTTCTATATAATCACTAATTTCTAGTTGACTAAGTTCTCTTCTAACATCTTCACTATCATATTCTAAATCCAGTAGTGTGTTTTCTGTTGTAGATGAGTCACATGGATCTTCGTGCTTTTTTTTTAGGTATAATATCAAGAATGGATTCTTTGTTTGAAAGTATATTTCTAAGTTCTTCGAGAAATCTATTGACTTCATATATTGATACTTGATAACTATTAGAGTTCAATATTATTGTACCTCCCATTCAATACTATTATACCATCAATTGATTGTTTTTTAAATATTTTTAATCAACTAATGGTTTTTAAGTGAATGATAAAAAAGCGCAAATATACTAAGGGACTTTTCTATTAAGAAGTTGGTAGTGGTTGACAAAGATATGAATAAATATTAACATGATAGTAACAAAGTGTAATTAAATTTTGGTACAGTTGTATATTAGGTTAATGATTTTGATGAGTAATTTAATCAATTTAAATCAAGAGGTGTACAATGCGGGAGCAGATCGATAGAATTCGAGAAAAATTAATCAAAGCCAAAGCTAAGGATGACCAATTGCAAACTTTTGGTTCCAATAAACATCGCTACGAGCTTAATCCGCCACTTAGTCGTGAAGCGATTGCTGCCTTTGAAGCTAAAAATGGGATAACGCTCCCGGAAGAGTATCAATTATTTCTTACTGAGTTAGGTAATGGCGGAGCCGGTCCGTATTATGGCATTTATCAACTGAAGATCGATGTCTATGATCCTTATTTAGCGAAACATTGCAGGATACATCCCAATCTTAGTGATGAGGAATGGGCGGAACTGATTAAATTTTCAGAGCAGGATGATTGGGATGATGAAGAGTATAATGCGCTGTTTCAAGGGATGTTGGAGATTGGGACGCAAGGGTGTACATATTGTATGATGCTGGTTATCAGCGGTGAGAATCGGGGCCGGATTGTTTACTGCGATATGGATCTTCAGAAACCATTCTTCACTTATGAAGCTAACTTTTTGGATTGGTATGAACGGTGGCTGGATGAGATTATCAATGGTTATGAAATGAGTTGGTTTGGATATAAGATGGGCGGTGATGACACCAAGCTGCTTGAGGTTTTTAGAAGTAGTAATGATGAAAAGCAGCAATTGGTTGCACTTGATGGGATGTATCGATTGCCTTCGTTATTAGATGATACGATTATTTTTCTCGAAGAACAATGTCAAACAGGATCTGTTAATATTAAATCTGCTGCTTTAGGGCTGTTGACCAAACATTCATTTATTAAAGTAAAACCATTTTTACTGGAGCTGTTGGCAGATGAAGAAGAGTCGGTAAGGCTGATTGCTTTAAAATATATTTATTGGTATGGAAATATTGATGAGGTAGCTGGTGTAGTCAAAGCGCTGCTACCAAAGACTAATAGTGATGAAAACTTCCGATTTATCACTTATATCTTAGAGAAGAGCGCAATTGATGATGTTGCAATCTATATTCCTTTCTTCTATCATTCGGACCGTGAGATTAGAAGAAGCGCCATTTATGCAGTTGGTAAATCAGTTAAGAAAGTCCAATACCTTAAGGACTTTATCAATTGTTTGCAGGATGATGATCCGGGAGTAATTCATGCTGCTGTCCAAGCGTTGAAAGGGGTAGTTAATCCCAGTCTGTTGCCTTATTACTATCAATTGCTGGAGAAGTATCCTAACGGGGAGCATTATATCAAATCAAATGTTCAAAGTAGGTTAGCTGAATTTAAACAACGTTATTAGCTTATTCTTATCAAGGGTGATTAAAGATAACCCTGGTTGATTATTTTGTTACCGATTATAATTGAATTAAAGATAGATGAATTCTGTTGATGAAAGAGGTTGTCAATATGGATCTAAAAGACCGGATTATTGAGTTAAAGAAGAGTCAACAAAGGATTTTGGACGAATATAATCAAATCATCGCTGATGTAAATACTGACGGAATAATTCAGGAGAATGCCGAATTAAAGAAAACACTGGCTGAGTACAGTAAAGAATTAGCTCAATTTAAGCAGAATGTTGCAAAACTGACTCAAGAGAATAACAAGCTGAAGTCAGCCTTGTATGAACAGTTGCTCAATGAGAAATTGAGTATCTTAAAGATTACCAATGAAAAACTGCAGACTTATTTTAAAAATGAGTTAGTCGCCAATAATGATCGTTTGAGTGAGCTGGTGCAAATAACCAGGTCGCGACTTGACAGACTTAAAGAAATCGCAGAAAAACGCTTAACATTGAAGAAGGAAGAATTCAATATAAAGATCAAAGAGCTGGAACAGCACTTTGAAGCGGAGTTAAGGCGTGAAGCGCAAGAATATCAGCAATCTTTTTCACAAATATCCAATGAAACAACCGTACGAAGGCAAGAATTAGAAACCGAAGGAATTTCTCAGGCAACCATTGAGAAGCGGATCAGGCAAAATCAATGGGAGTTTAAGATTGGGTTAAATTTAATTAATAAACTGGGGATTTTGTTAATTTTAATTGGCGTTGGGGCGTTCTTCCGGTATTCATATGAAAATTTTATGACCGATCAGTTGCGGGCACTCTGCTTCTTTGTACTGGGCGGGGCTTTTTTGGTCGGTGGCGAGTGGTTCTACCGGAAAAAACAGCAGATCTTTGCTACCGGTTTATTGGGTGGAGGAATTGCGATCCTGTACCTGTCGATTTTTAACAGTGTATTTGGTTTCAAAATCATGGATTTGCAGACTGCGTTATTAATCTCGGTTTTACTGGCTTTGGTTACCGTTATTTTGTCGATCCGCTATAGTTCGCAAACAATTGCCGCAATGGCTTTAATCGGAGGTTTTTTACCCTTTGTGTTTTATTCGTCAAATTATCCATTAACCGGAATGCTGGTCCCAGCGATGGGTTATTTGTTGATCTTTAATCTGATTTTGTTAGCGATCTCATTAAAAAAACGTTGGGATTACATTAAATATCTTAGCTTTTTAATGAATATTCCGGCGATGGTGTTTCTGGTTTTTCAATCAGATTTGTCATGGTTAACAATCGGTTACAGCTTGCTGACTTTTATAATGTATATCGTAACAGTGATGAGTTTTCCGGTTATCTACCAGGCAAGACTTCGCGTTGGTGATTATCTTTTGTTAGGTTTAAATACAATAATCAATTGTATTATCGTTTATTATCAGTTTATTGAGCTGGATCTCCATCGTTACCTGGGATTATTTGCAATGATCTTCTGTGTGAGCTATTTGGCATTGGGTCAATATATTCGGCGGAGATTGGCTATTGAAAAAGCCGCACGAATCATGTTTTATGCAACAGCGCTTGGCTTTGCCGTATTAATTGTCCCATTCCAGTTTAATATCGTGTGGTGGCCGCTTGGCTGGTTGGTTCAAGGTATGGTAATGATGTTTGCAGGGGCTAAGAATAAGTACCGGGGATTGGAGTTTTCCGGTTGGGGAATCTTTGGGTTGTGTATAGTTTCGTTTTATCTGGTGACTCTGTGGACAATTTTAACCGGAGGATCCGGGATTACCTTGAAATATTCAATTATTATAGTCGGAAAGATTGCAGTATTGTTGTTTTATCTCTACCTGATTCATCGAAATGAAATCCCGTCATTGAGCCCAATGAAGAGCTTTATAATGGTCTATAAGTATTATACCATTATTGCTGTTTGGATCTTTTTACTGTATAGTTCTTACCAATTGTCGGTAAAATTGATTCCTCTATATTATCAAACTTCATTTATCAATTGGATCCTGGTTGCTCTGGTAACGTCGCTGTTAGGGCTTAGCATCTCCCGAATCCCACTCCTGGTTGATAGAGCGGTAAAGGGTTTAAGTTGGTTCTTCTATATTATTGCGGACTTAATCGGCATTAGTCTGACATTGTCTTACCCAGTGTTAACGGAGCTTCAAATGTATTCAAGTTTAAAATATTATGGATTAGCCGTATTATTTGTAATGAATATTCTGGTATTTTTGAATATCAAAACAATCATCAAGCTGCTTTTGACAAGAGAAACCTTCAATATTGATAACTATTCATTCTGGCTGGGGCTGATCTTACTGGGGAACATAACTGTGTTTTTGATGTTTCAGTTGAATTTAAGCAGTACCAGTTTGATTATCAGTATCAGCTATCTGATTATGGCAGTAAGTTATATCAGTTATGGCTTCAGCAAAAGATTGGTCTTGATTCGCAGATTAGGCCTTGGCTTGATTCTGTTTGCGACTGCCAAATTATTCTTATATGATCTTGCCTTCTTAAAAACCGGTGGCCGAATAATTGCCTATTTTGTTTTCGGATTTGTCTTATTGCTGATTTCCCTGATCTATCAGCGGATTAAGAACAGCTTGGAGGCTCAAAATGAAGTCAATAAAATTTTATAAAGCAATTCTCTTCGCGCTCCTTTTATGGAGTAACAGCGCTTTAGCGATGAATGACTGGAGTTTATGGCGTGGTTATGGCGTAGTTACAGTTACGGGAGAAGAGCAGTATCAGGCTGTTGAGCTTCCGGAAAGATGCTATCGGTATTGTAATGAAGATTTAAGTGATTTAAGGATTGTTGATCGAAATAATAAAATAGTTCCGTACTTCATCGATAATCACGGAAAGAATCACATTATTAAAGTAACCGAACTACAATACCAGGTTGAAAATCAGGCTGACCAAAGTATAATAACGATTGATAATGAAAACTGTCTGAAGATAAATGAAATCAAATTGGAGATTGATGGCAATTACCGGCGCCATTATACAATCTCCGGTGCTAACCGTGGAATTTCGTTTAACGGTGAGATCTACAATATCAAGTTTAAAGATGTTGCTCTTAACAGTTCAACTATTAATTTTAATGATTGCACTTTGAATGATCCGCAAATTAAACTGATCATTTATAATCAGGATGATCTTCCCTTAACAATTAAAAATATTGAGGTTAAGTATCATGTAGATCGGGTTATTTTTGATAAATCATCCGGGTTGCAGCCATTCCTGATTTACTTTGGGAATCGTAGTGCCACCAAACCGGTGTATGATTTAGAGAAGTTTCGGGAGTATGTTGTTAAGGAAAAGATTAGTAAGGCTGTTATCACTGATATTCAGCTTAATGAACAAATACCGGATGTTAAAGTGAAGAACAATCAGGGTCATGAACAGTATTTCAATCTTGTTTTAATAATAATTACGCTGATTTTAGTTGCCTTCATCATTATCAAGCTCAATAATGAGCAAACTAAAGATTAGTATCTTTCTAAAGTTGTTTTACTTCGAGTGTTAATCACCTCATCAAAACCGTTTCTCCGGTTTAATTCTTCGTTTAGTGACATTAAATATCCGCCAGTAACATCCCAAAAATGATTCGGATTTAATTTTAAAGCAAGCCTTTGTTGGCAAACAGCTATGTTTTTTTAAAGGAATCAGAATTTGTAAGGAGAAATAAAAAAAGACTCCCTTTGAAGGAGTCAGTCAAAAAGTCAGACAGTTAAGACACCAATCAGTGTTATGAAGAAGTTAAATATGATAATGAGGGCGTTGACTACTAAGATGAAATAAAATATCCCCAATAAATTGTGTTTGAGTCTTTGAAAAAACGTCAGTTTGGTGTGGGAACTTGAGAGATAGAGTTTCAAGGACCTCACTCCCTTTCATTATCAATAATACTCTAATTATCGGCAGGATTTTGCTAATGATTAACCCAAAGTTTATATAAAATAGTGGAGGAAAAGGAAATGAGATCAACAATGCAGTTTAGAGTCAGATACCAGGAAACAGATCAGATGGGAATCGTCCATCATTCGGTCTATTTCATCTGGTTTGAGATGGGACGGACGGAGTTGATGCGCGAACGTAATCTCTCCTACCGTGAATGTGAAACAAGGGGATGGTTATTACCTTTAGTTGAGAGTGGCGCGCAATATATCAATCCGGCCCGTTATGATGATCTGATTGAACTTGAGACGGAGATGGTTTTGGATAAAGGCGCTGCCTTTGTATTTAACTATGTTGTCCGTAATGCCGTTGATCATCAGATTCTGGCAAAGGGTTTTACGAAACATGTTTGTGTAAACAGAGAATTTAAGATCGATAAACAAGCTACGAAAGAATTAAAAGAATTGTTTCAATTGTGATAATGGCATAGTTTATTCACCGCCAATAACTGTTGGGCATATCATGTATCAGAATAGGCATACCTGCTTCGCAAGGGATCTGATACAGTAGATTAGGGTTAAAGGTTGAGGTACTGTATCGTTTCAATATAATAAGTAATAGAAATGGAGGAATTAATATTAGTTAAGTTTGTCGACTTTTTACCTAATAGTTCACTTCTCCGCCCGTGCGAAGTGGTAGGAGGAGGAGAGGCATGTCACCGTTAATGAATGGTAATTGCCAACCTGAGCTTATGGAGAGGCTGAGTCCACGCGAACGAGAGATTTTACCCTTGGTTGCTCAAGGTTTAGATAATAGAGAAATTGGTAAAAAACTGTTTATCAGCGAAAAAACCGCTAAAAATTATATTACCAGCATCAGAAAGAAATTAGGATTGGCAAACCGGACTCAAATTGCCTTATATGCGCTTAGGGAAGGGCTAATCGAGTTAAATTCAAAGGAAGAGAAAGAATCTCCAACAGGCTAAGAACTTAAAAAAGAGCCCTAATGAATCCCATGATTGTTGGCGAAACGTTAACAGTTGGGGTAAAATTCATTTTGCGGCTCTTTTTTGGTAAGATCTACGCCTGTTTCCCGATTTTACATAAAGGGATCAATCAATAAAAGGAGAATCAGTGTAATACCGAAATAGTTAGACGGTTTAATTCGAAGCAATCATTACAGCAAACAATCAAGCAAAATAAGGAGTAACCAAGACAGCACTATGAAACTTACTTTTAAAAAAATAATCATCGCCTGCAACACAGTAACACTGGCAGTTATTCTCATGGCAACAAACGCATTAGCAGTAGAAGCAGCTATCAGTAATAATCCTAGTAATTACCGAAGCATTAAAACTGTATCGAGAATCAGCCACTCAGGTTCAAGACGGTTAACCGGCTCTAATTTGGAAGCTCTAGCCATCTTAACTCCGGAGGAGGAAGTGATGGTGAAGCTGATAAATCAGGAAAGAATGGAAGCTGGTTTGGAAAAATTGGAGCTTGATGTTACCTTGATTGAACTAGCGCGGTGCAAGAGTACTGATATGGTCCGTTATAACTATTTCGGCCATTGTTCCGAACGACTGGGAACCATCTATCAACAATTAGAATCGGAAAAGATAATCTATGATGTAGTTGCTCAAAATTTGGTAGGGGCTCCAAACTGTATTAAGGCGTTCCAGAGGTTGATGCGTAGTCCAGTCCATCGGAGTAATATCCTAAATCCAAATGTAAAAAAATTGGGAATCGGAATTATCAAAGGCGGACCCTATGGGAAGATGATTACGCAGATTTTTTTAGGATAATTGAGGATAGTTGAAATATTTATTCTATTTTTTAAATAGTGATTTTGTGGGTAGAGCTGTGGCAAATGAGGATAGAGTTTGCTGACAGCTTTTTTTGTTTGATTTCATTTTCTCTTCTTCTAATTGAAGAAGGTCTCAACATAAATAATCTAGCTTGTTTATAATAATATTCTTTTAAAATAACCAGCTCTAGATGGTTTTTTTAGCCAATCAAGAAGGTTGGCGTTGCGGGGAATCTGAAACAGGATGTTTCATTGACATCGCCATCGGAAGCCTTAGTTCTATAATACTCTAACCTGTTCATTAGGATGGATGAATATTCTATAAAAAGAGTTCTGTACAATTTAAATGGACCTTAAATAATATGCTCTAATTTCACACCTCTGTCGAACGAACGCATATACTATACTAAGATTTCAATAAATTTGGGATAAGAATTCAGCAGTACCTAATAACAGCCTTAAATTTATAGATGGTTGTTTGATGCAATACTGAATTCTTTTCAGATAGATATTCAAGATTCAGTAGGACTTCAGGCAATTTGCTGCTTGAGGATACTACTGAGTGACAAGAAAGGAGGTAAGGACATGGAAAATGATGATTTCAGGGATGAAAGCTTAGGATTAAATGGAGAAAAACCTAAGAAGTCTAAGAAGAAAAAAGCTGTACTGGAAGACGGTACAGATAAAATAGATGTGAATTCTCAAACTCAAACTAAAAAAGTAAAGTCCAAGAAAAAATCGACTTCCAAGCGGAATAAAAATAAAAAATCAACTGTGGTTGAAGTTGCCCAAAGTGATTTAGAGAAAACAGGTAGCCTTCAACCAACGGGTCAGGGTATCGTCCATGATTTACAGGTTCGAGTTGTTGAAAAGAAAAATCTTAACCGGGCAGCGAATGAACAATTGGATTTAATACCGGAGGTAAAAAATTTACAAGGCGGTAAAGTACAGTTGGGTCCTGTACTTTCGCAAAAAAAGGTTGTTGAAACAGCTCAGTCAACAATTCTGCCGTTTGCAGCAGTTAAAGTTCGAAATATTGATGTTAAGATTAAAAATTTAACAACTGAAATAATCCCTAATAAAGTGATTGTTCAAGGGATTATTCATGAACAACTGTATTTTGTAGGTACCGATGATATTGTTCATCATTTGGCAGATGATATTCATTTCAGTACTTTCTTAGATATGCCTGGGGCAATGCCTGGGATGAATGCCACTGTGAATGTAGTTGTTGAAGATGTTATTACCGAACTGGCTCCGGATGGGCTTTCAATAACTAAAAAGGTCGTCCTTGAAGTTTTTGTAAAGGTTACTGAAACAGTCCAGGTAAGCTTTTTACCAGGGTCCGGACCACCGCTGTTATTAAAAGAGGTTATTGGTGAAGATTCGACCCAAACATTGATTGAAACTGATTTCACTTTACCAGAGCCGGCAATCAAAGTTGATGAGATCGTTGGTAGAATTGATGATCTTGAAGTTGAAATAATCCCAGATAAAGTTATTATCCAAGGAGTTCTCCACAAACAGATCTTCTTTGTAGGGAACGATAACATTGGCAAACATCAGGCTGAAGATGTTCATTTCAGCACGTTTGTAGACATCCCCGGAGCAGCGCCCGGTATGGATGTCCATGTGTCTCCGCGGATTGAAGCAATCATCTTCCATTTGGTAAGTCCTACTTTACTTCGCCAAAAAGCAGTACTGGAGTTCTTTGTTAAAGTAACTGATACGGTACGTCAAAATGTAACCGTTGGTGCCGGACCACTCTTTAAAGTGGAAGAGTTTATCGGTGAAGGTGTCGTGCAGGAATTGAGTGAAACTGTAGTAACTCTTGATCTGCCGGCAATTAAAGTACGGGAGATTGTCGCCCAAATTAGAGACTTAGAAACATTTATTATTACCGATAAAGTAATTGTTCAAGGAATAATACATAAACAGATCTTCTATATCGGAACCGATAATATTGAGCATCATCAAGCAGAAGACATTCCGTTTGCAGTCTTCATCGATATCCCTGGTGCAGTGGCAACCGATCAGGTTCAGATCAATCCGGTAATTGAAGCAGTCTTCTTTGAATTGATTGCCCCAACGCAACTGCGACAAAAGGTGATCGTTGCAATCAATGCTGTTGTCGCCCGTGAACTCCAAATCAATCTGGTACTTGACATTGGACCGCTTTATAAAGTGGAACAGGTAATTGCGGAAAACACCAAACAGGAAATGGTTGTACGCCGTGAAATGATACCTCCGCCACCGCCGGTACTTCCAATTACGATCTCTGAAGAAATATTAGTCTTCCCGGAGGTTGTAAGGGGCGAACAACAGATCATCGTCCGGAACGAAGTTGATTTACCAGTAACGGCAGTCAAGATTAAAGAGATCCAGGCAATGATTACCGACCTGAAAGCAAATGTGATTGCTGACGCTGTCGTTGTTGAAGGAACAGTTGAAAAGACCGTCTTCTTTGTCGATACTGACAATCTGGTCCGCAGCCTCACTGAAGAGGTACCGTTCTCGATTCTGGTTAATATACCTGGAATTACGCCGGAGCAAGCGGTTAGTGTTGCCGTCGAGATTGAGAATATCAGCTTTGCCTTGGATGATGATGGTAATACTGTAATCCAAAATATCGTCCTGAAAGCGATTGTCACCGGTCAAGAGGGAACAGAAGTCAGTGTGGTCACTGATGTTACCGGACCCGGAATTGTACAGACCAAAGTCAGAGTAAGAGCTTTCGTGTTAACTCCGGACGGTCCGGTGTTGCAAGAGCTTGATGTTGTAACCGACGTCTCCGGGCCGGGAATTGCTGGAGTAGAGCGGCAAACCTTACTGTTGGATGTAGTTGATGATGGTAATCCAAACCCGGTGCCGGTAGATGTCGTGGTACGGGTAATCTTGGAGTAAAGATAGATCGATAGAAGAGAAGGCTGTTGTCAAAATACTTTTCAAGTAGAGGCAACGGCCTTTTCTTTTTACCAAGGTTTCTATCAATTTTGTGCGCTTTTTATGTATTCTTCGATAACTTTTTTACCCTTTTCATTGCAGGTATTATACTTGTGAACATTTGTTGGTTAATACAGGGAGGGTTTCTTTTGATAAGATTGTAATTTGAAGATTGATGTTGGTCCAATAGTCGATCTTGTTGCCGGTGATGTAGGAATAGGTTGTTGTATCAACATTCCATTTTGCTTTCATATCGGGATTAATGCCGGATACCTTTTGAAGCACTGAAAAAGGTGCTTGGGAGGTAAACGTCAGGTACTGATTATGCTTAGTGATAACCGTAAAATAATATGAGCAAAGGCCACTGATAATAATATTGTTGTTAAGCAAAACAACACTGATATTTTTGATTTCAGTTGTTAACTTTCTTATTTTCATAATTTCTTCCGGCAATTGAAGTTTATTATGTTGAGTGAGACTGAGTTTTAAATTAGCTACAACCAAGTCGACTTCGGCTAGGATTTCGGATGGCAGACAAGCAGTGAGCGTAATCCGGTTATCTTTATTCACAGCAATATTGGTAAACATGTCTTTTTCACCCGACTTGATCTAGATTAGCTGGATGGAGATTATATCGAGACTTCCCAGGATTCAGTACAATTAGGACAGTTAACGACCACATTCTTGTGAGGGAGATTAACACTGGCCTCTTGATAACCGCATTTTGGACAAGTAAGATCCAGTTTAATAAAGTTTTGATTTGTACCAACGACTTTAATTACTTGACCGCAGATGTTGCAAGTGACCCACCAGGTTCCGGTCAGTTCCGGAACATTCTCTTTCGTGCCACATTTGGGACAGCAAAGTTGCATTGGTTTACTCCTTTCCTAATTAGGGAATGATTTTACCGGCAATCCATTTCTCTAATTTGATTTGATCGGGAGGTGCGAGTACGCTTTGAAGATGTTCACTGTGGTCGTGTTTACTGTAGCGTGTGTATTTATTGTTAATATCTTCAGGGCGTAACCAGCCATAGTGTTTGACACGCAGATCCGACTGATAGACTCGTGGATATTTTAGAACTTCCAGCGGAACGCGGCCACAGTGGAGCTTACTCCTGCTCCAGGTGTAGGTTTGTTGCGGAATATATCGAAAAAGCATCCGGACTTTTTTGACCCAGGGATTCCAACCGCCATCGATACGGTAATGTTCTGGATCACCCCAGAGATCAAAGAGGCGGAATTCGACTGCATCAAATTCATCTTGATTGATTAGATCTTTTACTTCATAAGGGAAGCGTTCTTCAAAGATTTCATCAGCATCAATTGCCAAGATCCAGTCTGGATTAGCTTGAATGGTATAGTTCCACAGCTTTAACCGGACAAGGCTCTCATCGGTTTCAAAGAGCGGTTCTTCTTCCTGGCAAAGGAGTACTTTTGGGAAAGAACGGCAAATTGAAGGAGTATCATCCGTGGAAGCATCATCAAGAATGATAATCTGGTCGGCATAAGATGAAAGATGGGTTAAGACCTCCTGCAAGTAACGGTTAGCTTCATTACGGACAATCATCATCGCGGTTAGACGTTGCCTTAAATCACTCAAAACGGTATCCTCCTAAATGATTGTTCTGCTGATCAAATCCTGCCAGCGCTTTTTCCAATTTTGCAGTGTAAAACATTGGGCGGTCGCGTGGGCATTGGCCCCCAGTCTTTGACATTCCGCTCTGTTTTCAATTAACATTTTTACCGTCTCTAAAATACTGTGACAGCTTGGATTGATTATTAAGCCGTTATGGTCATGAATAATATAATCAGTTAACCCGCTGTTCTGACCGGTAATGATTGTTTTGCTGGCAGCCATTTGGCGCAGGCATTCCATCCCTAATTCCTGATGTTGTTTGGCGGGGAATAAGACGATGTCAATCGCTTTGGAAACATCGTCAGAGAATGGCTTCACGCTAAAGAAAGAGCGTTGGTGCGTGGTGGACCATTCTTTTAAAAAGTTAACTGCGGTTTCAGGACCATTGGCGTTGATCAGGAAATTTACTGAAGAATGGTCATTAAGAAGAATCTCCATTGCCTGAAGGGTTTCACTGATTCCCGAACCGGGCAGGAGTGTCCCGTAAAAGAGGATGTTTACTGAATCAGCATTCAAATCAATCTTTAGATCAGCCAGACGAAATTGTTGGTCAACTTCAGACTCCGTAGGTACGAATTCCGGAATAACTTCAAATTGATGCTGTAATCCGGTCCAGGTTGCCGTAGCCCAATGGATCAGAGTACTCCCGGGGGTGACCACCTTTAGCGGTGAATTGATGGCGATCAGGAGTCGCCTTTTCCATTCTTTACGGTCAATCTCTGTTGGTAAGGAGGATTCAAATAAGGGATCATCCCAATTAATCGAGTGTGCAACAGCGATCGAACGTTCATGGACTTGGGGGTAGGCAAGGATTAAATCAAAGTAAATTGCCCAGTCGACACCTTGAGTTTTTTCGTAAAAATCGTCGGAAGCCTTGGGGTAGGTATAAAATTGGTGCTCGGGACTTAAATATCCCAATAATGGTACTCCGGGGAGAAGCTCGGCTTTCCAACCATTGCCGATTTGGAACCAGCTAACTTCATAGCCGAGTTCAATCAGAAGTTTTGTCAATTCGACAGCGTAGATCCATCTTGATGGGGAAATGATCTTATATGAGATTGGGTCAACTAACATTAAAGTAGCAATTCCAACATTCCCTTTTGACATCTTAAACTCCCATAAATTATTAACTAAAAATCTGCATAATGACCTTAGCCCAGCGTGCTTTCCAGCGTCCGAGGCTGAAAGCTTCTGCGGTCAGCTGTGCCTGTTTTCCCAATTTCGTTGCAAAATCCCGTTCGTTAATCAGTAATTCCAGCGCTTTGATTAGGGTTCTGGTATTCAGAGGCCGTAACAGCAGTCCATTATAACCATCAATGATTAAGTCAGTGAGTCCGCCGACACATCCGGCAATAACAGCTTTGCCACTGGCCATTGCTTCCAGACATGATAATGATGTACCTTCGGATGCTTTGGTCGGTATCAGGACAATATCTGCTTTACGGTAAACCCCGGCCATTTGATGGGGTGGCTGCCAGTAGTAGTATATGTTTTCAAAGTTACTGGCCCACTTTAACAGATCGCGTTCCTGGAAATCAGTATGGCCTCTGCCAACAATATGAAATTCAACTTGCGGATATTTGGCTGTCAGATATTCAGCGGCGGCAATTGTCTCATTGATACCACGGACGGAAGTTAAGCGCCTTGGAAAGAGTACTTTAATTTTCCCGGGTGATGTTGCCGATTGATTCGGGTAAAAACAATTTAAATCAACGAAGTTGGGGATGTATTCCAGTTTATTGCCAAGACCAGGCCATGTTGCATTGATAAAACGGATCGTGGCTGTATCACAGGAGACCACCTTTGTTGGCCGATTGATGGCGCAATACCAACGGTAACGCCATTCTGTACGCTCGTGTTCAGTAGGAATAATACTGTCCCAGATGGAGTAATCCCAATAGATACCATGGGAGATCGAGATACTCTTCGGATAAGCCTGCGGATAAGCCAAAAGAGTACTGAAATAAATTGCATAATCAATTTGTTCGGCTTGTTCATGGAAGGCTTGGTTGAGAGTGGGACAAGTCTGATAATCACTTTTGCCAATTGGAATACTGAGTAACGGGACCCCAGGAATGATCTCTTGCTCCCATCCGGAACCAATCTGCCACCAGGCAACATTATATCCTAGTTCTAATAGTAATTTGGTAAATTCCACACCATAACGTTCGGCTCCGCCGTAAATTATTCGTTGGCCGTCGTTGTGCAGATGATAAGTTGTGAGAATTCCGACACGTTTTTTTGTCATAATTCACCTGACATCAATTAATTATTTGTTAGTAATTTCAAGTTGGCCATTCATTACTGATTGCTCAATTTTAAATTTTGTACTGGTTAACCTGACACTGAAATTGCCACAAATACAAAATCAGTATGGAGTGATTTATTGAGTAGTGTTGGGCCGCTCCGGTTATCCGGGACAACCAGTGAGATATTAATTGCAACCTCTTCTGTTGGGGTAAAAGTAGAAATAACTAATTGGTTTTGCAAACTAATTAGGCTTCCACTGTATTTTTGCTCAGGATTAGTGGCTGAAATATAGACTGTAGCCTCTAATGCATTGGCTAACATGGTTGCATCCAGATCAGTAGTCCCCAAAGCAGGCCCCCAGTCAGCGGTCAGATATACCTGTGCATTGACGCTACCGGTATTTACGACGGCAATAGTTTCGGCTATTGTCTCACCAACCTCTAAAACTCGATTGAAGATTGCGGAGGAGGGATTAATTGAGATCTCTAAGTTATAGGTTCCAGCTTGATTGTTACTGTTGGTTTGGGAGAAAGTAAAGGCCATGCTTGATTCACCATCCTTCTGTCAGTTTATAGGTATTACCTAGTATATTGCAGAAAGAGATAGATGTGACTAAAGCATGGTAGTAGTTTTTGGAGCTTTTGATGAAATTTATTTTCCACACCATAACGTTCCGGTTCAGCCGTAAATCTTCGTTGGCCGTTGTACAGATGGTAAGTTGAGAGAAGTCCGACGCTTTTTTGTTATAGTCCATCTAACATAGTTAATAACTAAAATTGGCCATTCATTACTGAATTGACCAACTTTAAATTTTATGCTGGTTGGGCTTAGTTTGCAATTGCCACAAATACAAAATTAGTATGGATTGATTTACTGAGTAAGGTGGGACCGCTCCGGTTATCGGGGATAACCAGCGAGATCTGAATAATAGTGTTACTTGTTGGAGCACAATCATTTATAACTTGTTGGTTTATAAGGCCAATTAGGCTTCCATGATATTTTTGATCTGGAGGATTAGCTGAAACAACGACTGTAGCCTCTAATGCATTGGCTAACAGGGTTGCTTCCAGATCAGTAGTTCCTGAAGCAGGACCCCAATCGGCTGTCAGGTATACATCAGCATGAGCATTACCGGTATTTACGACGTTAATCGATCCGTGAATTGTATCACCAACTCCTAAAACCTGATTGATGATTGCGGCGGCAGGGTTGATCGAGATCTCTAAGTTATAGGTTTCAACGTGGTTGTTACTGTTGGTTTGGGCAAAAGTAAATGCCATGCTTAATTCACCAACTTTCTCCGGTTTGATAATAGTTTATGGTAGAAAGAAATAAGAGTTAACAGTAGAAAAGAATGAATAATGCAATCATTTTGGTGTTGAATATCAATTAATTTTTAGTTGATAAATTAAAGTTGGCCTTTCATTACAGAATTAGCCAACTTTAAATCTTTGTACCGGTTAAGCTTCGACTGAAATCGCCACAAACACAAAATCAGTATGGAGTGCTTTATTGAGCAAGGTTGGGCCGCTCCGGTTATCTGGCACAACCAGTGAGATATAAACTGTGGTATCTGCTGTTGCGGATATATCAACAATTTGTTGGTTTTGCAGGCCAATTAAGCTTCCACTATACGCTTGGGTAGGATCGGGATCGGCTGAAACATAGACCGTGGCCTCTATTGCATTGGCTAAAAGGGTTGCTTCCAGATCCGTGGTCCCTGAACCAGGACCCCAATCAGCTGTCAGGTATACCCGGGCATTAACGTCACCGGTATTTACAATGGTAATATCTTCGGCTACTGTATCGCCAACTTCTAAAACTTGATTGATGGTTCCGGCAGCGGGGTCAATGGAGATCTCTAAGTTATAGGTTTCCATCTGGTTGTCACTGTTGGTTTGGGAGAAAGTAAATGCCATGCTTAATTCACCAACTTTCTTTGGTTTGCTATTAGTTTATGGTGTAAAACAATAAAAGTTAATAGTAAAAATGAATGATTAATGCAACCATTTTGATTGGTGCTGAATATCATAGTGACTAAAGCACTGCAGTAGTCTTGGAGGTATTGATGAAAGTTCTTTTTACTAATGATGCACCGTTGATCAAGTATGGAATGGCAGCCGGGTTTTCGCAGGCAGGGCACCAGGTAAAGATTATGTATGGTCCGGAGGAACAGTTATGGGGGATTGAACCGGAGGATCAGGTGAAACGCCTCTCAACTGCTTTGGAAGATTACCGTCCCGACTTGGTTTTTACCGAAGGGCATCCCCGAATTGAACCCAGTGCGATTTGTGAAACGGTCAAAAAATTTGGTATCCCTCATTTTTACTGGGCGATTGAAGATCCGGTCTGTACTGATTTAACAATTGCCACTTATGCGCCACGGGTCGACTATATCTTTACGACAACGGTTGAATGTATCCCGAAATATAACAAGATTGGCCAGAAAGCAGAGGTGCTGTTGTTCGGTTGTAATCATGAATTTCACCGTTTTGTAGGGATTAATCAGGAGTATCAGTACGATCTTGTTCTGGTTGCCAGTAATTATTCGTCCCGTTATGAAGAGGCGGAATGGTTTGTAATGCCTTTGGTCCGGAGCGGCTATAAGATTAAAATTTGGGGAATCTGGTGGGATGATGCCACCAGGCCGGTTAACCTGCTGAAGTATCCTCATGTCTACGGCGGAATCTTGCCGTACGAAATGCTCCCCGTGGTCTACAGTTCGGCCAAGATTGTCTTAGGAATGAACTGCGATGACAGTTCGAAGACCCAAACCTCAATGCGTCCTTATGAGGTTTTGGCTTGTGGCGGGGGATTATATGTGGGGCATTATACCAAAGCCCAGGAGTATTTATTTAAAGACATGATTTATCAACCGCGCAATACCAGTGAAACTTTGACTACGGTGCGAAGGATCTTGGCTAAAACAGACGCTGAGCGTAAAGCTCAGGCCAAACGTGGCCAATTGTTTGTATATCAGAATCATTCCTATGCTGCAAGGGCAAGACAGATCTTAGAGGCTTATAACAAAATTGTGAGATAAAAATTCGTTTAGTGAAGAAGTTGAGGAGGAGAGCGGATTGCCGGTGATAGTTCCCTTCGAAGTATGCAGAACGCAACAGAAAAAATTGATTATTTGTATGTCGTCGACGCATTGGCATTTTCTATGGCAGCGACCGCAGCAACTAATGTCGCGGTTGAGTAAGTATTATAACATTTTATATGTTGATCCTCCCTTTCAAGTGGCAACTGAAAATAAACCAGGGTTACTTCATCCCAGTTTATTCGCGCGTCGAATTGCTACTATCAGTCATTCCCTTAAAGTTTTGTCACCGTTTCAGGATCAAGCAGCGGATGCGATCGAAAATCTGCAATTGTTGGTCAGTCAGATCCGCAAAGCCCTAAGTCAGTTACACTGGTCTGAGCAACCTTTGTTATGGATTTATAATTTGCCGGCAAGTCAACTGATTGGCAGTTTACGGGAGTATGGCGTTGTCTATGATTGTGTTGATAGTTTTACCTCATTTAGCTGGGCTGATCCGCAAACTGCCGAATGGGAGTCACAACTGCTTCACAGAGCTGATTTGGTTTTTACTTCAGCGAAAACGCTCTATAGTGAACGGGTGCAACAAAACAAGCATACTTATTTAATTCCTAATGCAGCAGATTATGGGCATTTTGTCAGGAGTGGCAGTTATGATACTGAGCCGCCGGAATTTAAGTCAATCCCCCGACCCCGTTTGGGATTTATCGGAGCCGCCTATGAGTGGGTTGATTTTAAACTGTTGCAAGCAGTTGCCCAATCAAATCCCTCATGGAACCTGATAATGATTGGACCACGTCAACATGGACTTGAGCTTCCTCTCGAACCCAATATCCATTGGTTGGGAGCCCGCGACTACAAAATGTTGCCCTGGTATCTTCAGTACCTTGATTTAATGATCATTCCTTTTATCCGGAATGAGACAACAGTTCATGCCAATCCGATCAAACTGTGGGAGTATTTGGCGGCCGGTAAGATGGTTGTTGCTACGGACCTGCCTGAAGTTCCGGCGGTTTCCGAGCTTATCTGGAAATGCCAAAATCCGGAAGAATTTATGACCCAATGCAGTCAAGCGTTAGAATTACTCAAAAATAATGCCCTTCGCTTGGAAGCAAGCAAACGCGCCCGCGACATCGCTAAAAAGAACTCTTGGGAGCGAAGATGTGAGGAGATTCGGGCCTATTTAAAACAGTATTTTAATATTTAGAAAGGACTTTAGTCAAGTTACATTTTTTTGTGCTATAAATATTATTAAAATTAAACTGATATAAGAGGGAAGCAGGTCTATCAAGAATTAAGTCAAGGCCAACGTAACTTTGAAATCTGTAAAGTTTGTGGTTGGTCACGTTAACGTTTTAAAAAACAAATAGTTAAGAGGTAGGATAAATGCGTATTGCAATTTTATCTAACGACTTACAAAGCTTTATAATTCAATTGGCTGAAGGATTGCAACGTTTATTCCGTAAGTTAAATGTTGATTCTGAAGTTTTTTATGACGGCTATGATCTGCTTCAATCAGATGATTACTTTAATAAATATTGGAGTAAGCTCAATAAATTTGATGTTGTTATTGCTGTTGTAAATATTCCGACAGCATTTCGCCGTGATTGTTTTGTTAATCTGGAGAAGTTGCGGCAACTGATCCCTGTGGTCCCGATCATCTATTATGCAAACTATCAACTGCCAACACGGGGACCATGGGCAGAGTGGTTGAAAGACGGTAATCCCGAAAAAGGGGTTCGATCCAATAATAACTGGGGTCTAGAACGATATGACTGGTATTTGAGTTCTTCAATCGTCAGTGAATTTCCATTACCGCAATATGATTGGCCGTTTTCGGTAATTGGAGTTAATTTAGATGACGGTACGCTTTATCCCGAACAAAAAGAATTTATTGCCTTGGTTGACTTTGAACGGACAGGATTTGAAGCAGAACGTGAGGTGCAGATTCGCGCCTTGCAGGCTACTAATACGAAGTTTATTGAGTTAAAAGGTCAATACAGTGTTGCTGCGATCCGTAAGATCTATCGTCAATGTAGTATTTATTTTATCGCTTTCCGGGAAAGCTTTGGACTTCCGATCTGTGAATTACAAGCTTGTGGCAGCTACATATTTACTCCATATGCTCATTGGGTCCCTTCACATTGGATTAAGCCGGATCTGTCAGTGCCAGGCCCCGGAGAAATATCGCCCAACTTTATTGTCTATCACAATGATTTAGAAACTTTAAAAAATAAGATCATCCAGATAAAAAAGAGTTTTGACGCCAAGCAGGTCCGGCAAAGATTTTTAAAGTATCATCCCCAATTATTCTACGGCGATTTAAAAGAGTTACAACGTTTTGTCAATCTGCTTCAGACCAAGCAGATAACCAGTCAGTCTCATTTGAAATACCCTAATATATCTGAAGTGGTTCGTTTAATTGGAAACTAATGACTGAATCAAAATAAGCAAATTGGGGGTAAAAGGCTATGGATCAAATTAAAATTTCAGTGGTTATCCCAATGTATAATCGGGCCAAAACTATTGGATACTGTCTTGACTCAGTTTTAGCGCAAACCTATAAACCGTATGAAATTATTTTAGTAGATGACTGTTCAAATGATGATACCAAAAAAGTGCTTCAAAAATATAATGATCCAAAGATCCGCTACTTAGAGCTGAAGCAACGTTCAGGAGCTCAACGGGCTCGTAATCAAGGGATTTTAGCGGCAAAAGGTGATTGGATTGCTTTTCAGGATTCAGATGATGAATGGCTTCCGACTAAACTCGAAAAACAAGTTCAAAAATTGAGTGAAGTAAACTTTGACCCGTTAACAGTAGTCCATACCAATGCAATCTTTCGGGAGACAGCGACCGGACGTACTTTGGATAACTATATTGCCGTAGAAGGTGTTAATATTTATGCTACTTTACTGCAACGGATTGGACCGATGTTTCAGGGAATGTTAGTATCAGTTAAAGCATTACAATTAATCAATTATCTTGATGAACGAGTCCCTTCTTATCAAGAATGGGATACTTCAATCCGGTTAGCAAAACACTGCCGGTTTATTTACATCCCGGAACCACTATTTATTTATCATTTACACGAGGGCGATACTATCTCTAAGAATAAACAGTTGGATTATGAAGGCTATAAATACGTGGTTATGAAGTTTGAGAATGAGATCAAGCAGTATTGCGGGAATGCGGTTTGGGAGGAACATCTAAGGGCGATTGAGAGGAGAAGAGCTGCAATTACATGAGCTGCCCATATGTGGAGGTATCAATGGTCGAAACAATTATTCACCACAATCAAATTCTGGCGATCATTATCTTTAAAGACTTTAGTATGGGTGAAGGGGTTCATTTTTTTACACCGGATGAATTTTCGCAGCAATTAGGTTATATTCATCATCCGGCTGGAAAAATTATTCAACCCCATTTACATAAAATACAAATGCGTCAGATTAGTTATACGCAAGAAGTGTTAGTGATTAAAAGAGGGAAGATTAGAGTGGATTTTTTTGATGACAATCGGCAGTTTATTAAAAGCCGGACTTTGACGAGTGGCGATTTGATCTTGTTAGCTTCAGGCGGGCATGGTTTTGAAACGCTCGAAGAAGTTGAGATGATTGAGATTAAACAAGGGCCATATTCAGGCGAATGTGATAAAGAACGTTTTGATTGCAGTGAAACAATGGGAGATCTCCAATGAATCAATGGATTGCAGTAAATGAACCGTTGTTAATCGGTAACGAGCTTCAGTACCTTGAAGAGTGTATTAAGACCGGTTGGATCTCTTCAGAAGGACCGTTTGTAAAATGCTTTGAGGCAGAATTTGCAGCTCGGATTGGTCAAACTTACGGAGTGGCTGTTGCTAATGGATCAGCGGCATTAGACTTGGCAATGCTCGCCTTAGATCTGGAACCCGGCGCGGAAGTTATTATGCCGACCTTTACAATTATTTCTTGTGCAGCTGCAATTCTTCGGGCAGGCGCAATTCCAGTATTGGTTGATGCCGACCCGCTTACTTGGAATATGGATGTTAGTCAAATTGAAGCCAAGATTACTGCGCGTACTAAAGCGATAATGGTTGTCCATATATACGGACTGCCAGTTGATTTGGATCCTGTACTAAAGATCGCCGCTAAATATGGCTTAGCAATAATCGAAGATGCAGCCGAAGCGATTGGTCAGACTTATCGCGGCAAACCTTGTGGCAGTTTCGGAGATCTAAGTGTATTTAGTTTTTACGCTAATAAACATATTACCACCGGAGAAGGCGGAATGATAGTGACCAGCAATCCCATCTATGCTGAGCGTTGTTGTTCTTTACGGAATCTTTGTTTTAAACCCGAAAGGCGTTTTGTCCATGACCAGTTAGGTTATAACTATCGATTGACCAATATTCAGGCGGCATTAGGATTGGCGCAGTTGGAACGGTTGGACCAGATTATTGAGTTAAAAAGGGCGATTGGCAATCAATATCAGGTTCTTTTATCCGATTTGGCTGAAGTACAACAACCTTTAGCTAAAACCGAATATGCAGACAATATCTACTGGGTTTACGGTTTAGTGCTAAGAGACTGCTGTTCGCAGAGTGTTTCAGAAATAACTGCCGAACTGTATGCCAATAAAATTGCTACCCGTCCGTTTTTTTGGCCAATTCATGAACAGCCGGTCTTTCAAAGGCTGGGACTGTTTCAGGAAGAAAGCTATCCGGTTGCAGAAAAAATTGCACGGCGTGGTTTTTATCTTCCCAGTGGGTTAGCATTGACTACTGAACAGATTGAGAGAGTGGCGATGGTTTTAAAAAGTATTTTGGAATAAATCAATCATCATTTTTTTCTGGCAATTACCCATAAATCCCAGCAATTTGGGTTCAAATCATAAGTCGTAAATTGTTCCAGGGTAAAGCCGGTCAACTGGAGCGCCAGTTGAAGTTCAGGACGGAAAAAATAACGGATCGCATGAGTTTCTTTGATTTCTGTGGTTTTAATACTGGTGATCGAATTGATAAACAGGTGATAGTTTACTAAAACGGTATTATTACTTTCATCCAGTACCGGTTCAGCGATCCGGGTGATTTCAATAGTCGGGTCGTTAACCCGTTTGATTCGCACTGTTGGTCGTTCCCGGAGTACCGTTGGTCCATACCAACAGTCGAAGATCAATAACCCGCCCGGTACCAAATGGTGAAATACGGTCTTTAAACTTTGATATAAATCTTGATTGGAAGTTTGATAACTGATGACATGAAAGAGGGCAATTGCCACATCAAAAGTCTGATTGAGCCGGACGGAACGGATATCGCCTAATGTAAAGGGAATGTCTTTATTTTCAGAACGGGCAATTTCTAACATCGAATTACTGCGATCGACCCCGTGCAGGCTGTAGCCTTTGTCGCTTAACAGTTTGGCATGACGACCGGTGCCACAACCAAGATCGAGGATCGTTTTGGCATCAGGTTTTAATGATTGAATCAAATTATGGATGAAGTTGGATTCGCTTGGATAATCTTTATCGCGGTATAATAAATTATAGTATTGGGAGTACTCGGCAAAGGTTTCCATCTTAACTTTCCCCCTTGTTAATTAATAATGTTTAGAATTTTTTGGTAAATCGGTTTCATATAGCGATCAAAGTTATATTTTTCACTGGCTAAATAAAGCGCTTTTGCTGAAAAATCAGTAGGATTAGCTTCATATTGTTGGAATGCATTTTGTAAGTTAAGTTCATTGATCTCCTTGATGAAAAGAAATGGCGGCTGGTGGGTTAATTCATGGTCGATGTTGGTGATGACCGCTAATCCATTCCACAGGTATGAGGCGATCTTTCCCGAGGAAAAAATTAGATTATCAAAATTACCGGAAATAGACGGACTTTGATAAAGAGCCAGACCCAGATTGAAGGAACGGAGCATTTGATAATAGTTGCTGTCATTATAATAATTGGTATCGAGCCTTACATTCGGAATTTCCCTGATGATGTTTTTGATTGATTCTACATAATAATCAGTCCCCATCGAATGACCGTGTAACACTAATTCATAATTTTTAAATGAGGGACAGTTTTTAAGTTCATTAAGCAGCTTTGTTAAACAGGACCACTCTGCAAAGTAACCGGAATAGATTATTCTGAACGGTTTGGTTTTAACTTTGGTAATTTCAAAGGATTTTAAAGGGCGGAGCGCCACCGGTAAATACTCAAAGTCAATTGCGGTATTAAGATATTTGCTAATCGTTTCTCCCCGTTCAACGCTTTGGACGGTAATTAAACCACAGTTGGAAATTGTTTTGGCAGCATAAGTCTTATCAAAAAATGCCAAATAATCTATTCCTTCAAGCGATAAGAAGACTACCTTCGATAAATCAGCATTAAGTTGATTGATAATATTTAATGCCAGAAAATCAACAGCAAAGATTATATTGTAATGGTTGATTTTTGTTTTTATAGAGTCAATGAAACTCTTTGTTTTGGATTGTGAACTGTCATTAGGGGATTTCTGGTTAATTATATTGGTTTTTTTAAGTGCAAGATTAGGATAACGTCTTAATGAGTCAACGTAGATATCAACAACCCAGTTTTGTTCGGTTAGATAGGAACAAATATTGAGGATTGTAGGTGATACTTCAATTGAATACTCATAGCTGATGATTGCAGCCGAATTATTCTGAATTCTCATTTTTTACTCCGTGGTTTCATAGATAGCTATCAAACAAAATCTTCTTTTTTCGGAATACCAAATAACGTGAGATTCCTTCTCCAACAGTTAGGAATAAACCTTGATTTCCATGGGGAGAAAAAACGCGTTTTATATCTATTCCAAATAGTCTCCTACAGATAAGTTGGCTGCTCTCGCAGCAGCTACAGTCTTATCCGCAGCAATGTAACCTTTCAATATAAACCTCCATTGTCATATTAAAAATAAACGCGATTAAGTTTAGTTATTTCAATTCTATGATTGTGTATTGAGCTTTAGAAGTGAAGGATTTGTTTGGATGTTTTAGATATTAACCGTTACTCTTTTTTCAGCATACTTTAACTAAGAGGTAGCATTTGTGTGAATAAAAAGCTTGGGGGAGAAAAAATTGCGTATTGCGATAATTGCTGACCGTTTGGTACTGGGGGGATTGGAAACCCATTTAATCTCCGTAATCAATGAGTTATTAAAACGGGGGCATCAGGTCCTGTTGAATGCCGCTTATATTAATCCGAAGTTACTGGCGCAATTTAACCCTACGAATTCACCCGCATTTCAGTATCAGCTCTGGACTGAAGATCCGGTCTTTGATGTGCAACGATTTGATCCCGAGGTAATCCATGCCCATCCGTTTACGGCAATTTTTCGGGGGTTTAATGTCGCCCAAACACTTGGGAAACCGCTGGTAGTAACAATCCATGGTTTTTATGATTTCGGAGTCGATCGCTCACCATTAGGAAATCAGGTGAGTGAGTTTGCGAAGGCGATCATTGCAGTCGATGACGGAGTTGCTGAAGTCGTATCCGGCTCTACGGCCCATCCGGAGAAGCTTAAAGTTATCTATAACGGGATTGACCTTGAGCAGTTTACTCCATTAGCTGCCAATCAGGGAAACCGGGCCGACTATGGATTGATCCCGCATTGGAAGACGATTGTCGTTGTCAGTCGGTTAGCTGACGGTAAAGATGGGCCAATCGTCCATTTGTTACAGGTAGCAGTGAAATTAGCCAAGGTCCTGAAAGGATTAAACGTTGTAATTGTTGGTGACGGTGACAAACGCGATCTGATTCAAACTCAAGTAAACAATCTCAATTCACTTGGGGACTTGAAGATATTCTTTGCCGGCGCTTGCGAGAGAGTAATTGAGTTTCTCGGTCTGGCCGACCTGGTCTTAGCCTGTGACCGTGCTGCATTGGAGGCAATGGCCTGTGAACGGGCGGTTTTTGGAATGAATGCGGCCGGTTTTGCCGGGGCGATTACCAACAGTAACTACCAACCGGTCTTGTTTTACCGCCGGGGCTATCGTAAATATACTGATGGACAACTGATTCAGGAGTTACAATCGTTATTACAACATCATAATCAGCTTCGTACCTTAGCATTAATGGGGCATTCAATTGTGCTAAGGCATTTTAATATCGTTGATACGGTTAACCGGTTAGAGACGGTCTACCAACAATGATAAATAGGATAATGGCGCTAACACCGATAATAGTTTAGCCTCATAGATTATATAAAAGTTAGAGTCTGAAGAAACATGAGGGGAAAACTATGGCAAAGACTGCTTTAATTACTGGAATAACCGGACAGGATGGCGCTTATTTAGCAGAATTGCTGTTGAATAAAGGCTATGAAGTGCATGGGATCAAGCGGCGAGTTTCATTGATTAACACCGCTAGGATTGACCACTTATATCAAGATATTCATGAAGAAAACTGCCGTTTTAAATTACATTATGGCGATATGACCGATTCAACCAATTTAATCCGGATTTTGCAGGAGGTTCAGCCCGATGAAATCTATAACTTAGCAGCCCAAAGTCATGTAATGGTTTCATTTGAAACCCCGGAATATACGGCTAATGCAGACGCTATCGGTACCCTCCGTCTGTTGGAAGCGATCAAACTGTTAAAACTGACCGATAGGACCAGGTTTTATCAGGCGTCTACCAGTGAACTGTACGGTAATACGCCGGTCATCCCCCAAACCGAGACTACTCCGTTTCGCCCCAGAAGTCCCTACGCCGCAGCAAAACTCTATGCTTATTGGGTAACCGTAAACTATCGTGAAGCATACAATATTTTTGCCTGTAACGGCATCCTGTTCAATCACGAATCTCCGTTACGTGGAGAGACGTTTGTAACCCGTAAAGTAACTATCGGTATCGCCAAGATCAAATACGGGTTGCAGGAGAAGCTTTATTTAGGTAACCTGGATGCTAAACGTGATTGGGGTTATGCCGGAGATTATGTGGAAGCAATGTGGCGCATCTTGCAACAGCCGGAACCGGATGATTACGTTATCGCTACCGGGATGACCCATACGGTCCGGGAGTTTGTCGAGTTGGCATTTGCTGAGGCAGGAATTGATCTAGTCTGGGAGGGGACCGGCGTTGCCGAACGAGGAATTGACCAACAGACCGGTAAAGAGTTGGTTGTGGTTGATCTCCGTTATTTCCGTCCGACCGAGGTTGATTTATTGTTGGGTGATTATTCAAAGGCGCAGCAACGACTGGGCTGGAAACCGACGGTTACCTTTCCTGAATTAGTAAAGATGATGGTTGAGCATGATTTGAAGCTGGTAGAAACTCAATTAGGAATTAAGAGGTAGCAGATGGATAAACAAGCAAGAATTTTTATTGCCGGACATAAGGGATTGGTTGGAACCGCGTTAATTAATCAATTGCGTTCGTTGGATTATCAAAATTTAATTGTGGCTACCAAAGAAGAGTTGGATTTGCGAGATCCATTGGCAGTTGACGCGTTTTTTGCCGCTACGCAGCCGGAGTATATTTTCCTGGCAGCAGCCAAGGTTGGCGGAATCCATGCTAACAATACTTATCCAGCAGAGTTTATCTATGATAATTTAATGATTCAGACGAACGTAATCCATAATGCCTATAAGTATCAGGCTAAAAAGTTGCTGTTTTTAGGCAGTTCCTGTATCTATCCTAAGTATGCCCCACAACCAATCCGTGAGCGGTATTTAATGACTGGGCTTTTGGAACCGACCAATGAGGCATACGCGATTGCCAAGATTGTGGGGATTAAAATGTGTCAGAGTTATAACCGGCAATATGGTACTAACTTCATTACCGTGATGCCGAGTAATCTGTATGGACCATTCGATAATTTTGACCTGGAGACTTCGCATGTCTTACCGGCATTGATTCGTAAATTCCACGAAGCAAAAGTTAATAAGGCTTCCTTGGTTGAGCTGTGGGGGAGTGGAAGCCCGCGCAGGGAGTTTCTCCATGTTGCTGATTTGGCTTCAGCCTGTCTGTTTTTGATGGAACATTATTCAGATAACGAACCGGTTAATGTTGGCGCCGGATTTGACATCAGTATTGCAGAGTTAGCTCAAATGGTCAAAAAAATAATTGGTTATCATGGCAAGATCGTTTGGGACAGTTCGAAACCTGATGGAACGCCACGCAAACTGTTGGATATCAGGAAGATTACCGGTATCGGTTGGAAGCCAAAGCTTTCATTGAAAGAAGGGATTAAACAGACGTATGAGTGGTTTTTGGCAAATAAAGAATTGATAACGAGGTAATGCTATGTTGTTTGATTACAAAATAGTATTAGGTTTTTAGGCTTAATATGTAAAAATGCAGGTGAAACAATTGATTTATCGATGCAAAGATGATTGGGATGGATAACTGTTTGCTGATTCCACGATACACTTACCCGGTTGTCTGTTAACATGTCAACTTTCATAGCCAGATGATTCAGTAATGATTTAACCGGTATTTTTATTAACCCTAAAATGAGTTATTAATATCAATTGGATAGCGAGGATTTGCCGATGAGAGCTTCTTTAATGATTGTCTTTAATCAACCTTTCGTAGAGAATATCCCCAAGTTAGAGCAGTTGTACCGGGGGCGGTTCCCGGACCTGGATTATCTGGTTCCGTTTGTGCCTGATTCGCCGCATATCTTTGCAGTTCATTGCCGCAGTGATATTTTCCAGGGCTACTTTGCCGAGGTCTATCCCAGAATTCGGAACAATCCGTTTAGCCATTTTATCTTTTGTGCCGATGACCTGTTACTCAATCCCAGCCTTAACGCAGGAAATATTTTGGGCATCTTAAATTTAAAACCGGGGGTTGGTTACATCAAGGAAGCAATACCTTTAGCGCACGGATTTCATAATGGTTGGATGCATACGATGCCAGCATTTGCGGCAATTTCTAAAGCACAATATAATGGGATTCTGCCAAGGCCAGAAACGGCAGCTCAACTGATTGGTAGACACGGGATCCCATGGGTTCCAATTAACAAAGAACATCTGGCGAAATACCAACAAACAACCACCCAACCTGACGGTTATACTGCCGAATTAACCGGATTGGTTGCCAGATTTGGTGATTATTACGCCTATCCGTTAGTCTACGGTTATTCAGATTTTATTGTTGTCCCGGCAGAAGCTTTCAATCTCTTTGCCCACTATTGCGGATTATTTGCCTCCATTAATCTGTTTGTAGAAGTTGCCGTTCCAACGGCGTTATTGATGAGTTGTAACGCGGTTAACACCGAAGCGCATATAAACTGGGAGGGCACAGAATATTGGGATGCGCAGCGGATTGAGAAGTTACAAAGATTTAACTATAATTTACCAAGTTTATTGCAATCTTTTGAATCCAACCAGCTTTATATTCATCCGGTAAAATTATCGCAATGGAGACTGTGATGGAAAATGGTGCGCTTAAACGAACGATTGTGATCACTACAATTTACCAACCTTCAAAGGCAGTCCAGTTATATTCACAACAAGAGGAGTATTCATTAATTGTAGTCGGTGATTTAAAGACGCCGTCTGACTGGCATTATGATGATAGCTTGTATCTTTCGGTCGAGTACCAAAAAAAGTGGAATTCAAAACTTGTCAGCAGTATTCCCTGGAACCATTACTCCCGCAAGATGATTGGCTATCTTTATGCAATTCAGGCAGGAGCGGAAATAATTGTTGATACTGATGATGATAATATTCCATTACCGAATTGGGGATTCCCTGATTTTGAAGGTAGTTTCAATTTAACCGAAGCGGACCAGGGATTTGTCAATGTCTACTCTTATTTTGGCACACAATCAGTTTGGCCGCGGGGGCTACCGTTAACCCGGATCCGGCAGAAGGTTACCGATTACCATCGGACCACGCTTAAAGTTTCAATTTGGCAAGGGCTAGCGAATGAGGATCCGGATGTTGATGCCATCTTTCGCCTGACCAGAGGTGAAACAATATTCTTTCAAAAGCGAAGACCACTTATTTTGGCGCCAGGCACGCTCTGTCCCTTTAATTCACAGAATACCTTGTTTACTAAAGAAGTATTTCCGTTACTCTATTTACCGACTACGACAACGTTTCGCTTTACCGATATCTTAAGGAGTTTCGTGGCGCAACCGATCTTATGGGCCAACGATCTGCACTTGGGTTTTTGCAGTGCTTCAGTCTATCAAAGGCGGAATGCTCATAACTTACAAAATGATTTTGTCCAGGAATTACCAGGCTACCTTTTCTCCGAGATGATTCCTGATTGGGTAGCAGGAGTAATCAGCAGTAACGCCAGTATGGTAGATAATCTTTATAATGCTTATGAATGTTTGGTTGCTAAAGGAATAGTATTAGCAGAAGAGATGCCGGTTTTGGAGTGTTGGTTGGAGTCAATCTAAAATAGCGAGGTTAAGTTAGAATGATGAAAGTCGGATTATTAGTTATTGCCACTAATAAATATATTCAGTTTGCGCATCAACTTTATCAGTCAATGCAGCAATATTTTCTCAATCAACCGGGAATTGAGCGCCGAATGTTTCTCTTTACCAATCAGGTCGGGTTTGCGGGGCCGGTCCGGATTTATTTACGCCATGAACCTTGGCCGGGAATGACTCTGAAACGTTATGAAATCTTTTTAAACCATCGTAAACTGTTACAAGGCATGGATTATCTCTATTATTGTGATGCGGATATGCTGTTTGTGGACCATGTTGGACCGGAGATCTTAAGTGATCGGGTTGCGACCCAGCATCCGGGTTACTGGAATTCACCTCGGGCTAACCTGCCATATGAGACGAATCCAATTTCAACTGCATACGTAAGGCCGCATGAAGGTGGGACTTATTATGCAGGTGGATTTAATGGTGGCAGGAGTAATGTCTTTTTGGAGATGGCTCGGGTAATCTCCAACAATATTAAACTCGATCAACAGCGCGGCTATACTGCTGTTTGGCATGATGAGAGTCACTTAAACCGGTATTTGATCAATAATCCGCCAACTTTAACTTTGAATCCGTCTTATTGTTTCCCGGAAGCTTCCTGGGCGCAAAATCTACCGTTTCGACGGATTATCCTGGCCTTGGATAAGGATCATGGTGCTTTAAGAGGGGGTTGACTTGATGATTATTACCAAACTGATTGGCGGAATGGGTAACCAACTGTTTCAATATGCTGTTGGTCGCCGGTTAGCCCATCATCACGGAGTACTTTTAAAGATCGATATCACTGCTTTCCGGGAATATAAACTGCGGAGTTATCACTTAAATCCGCTAAATATTATCGAGTCAGTAGCTACTGATGAAGAGATCGATGATTTAAAAAACCGTCATTGGATTCGGGAACGGCATTTTCATTTTGACCCGGAGATCTTGCAGTTAGGAAGCGATGTTTACCTGGATGGTTACTGGCAAAGTGAGAAGTATTTTAAAGATATCGAAGGGATCATTCGTAATGAATTTATTGTACGGGAACCGGTAAATGGTGAGAATGAACGGCACTTAAATCAGATTCAAAGTTGTAATGCTGTTGCCATTCATATTCGCAGAGGCGATTATGTTACTAATCCGAGCGCCAATCAGTATCACGGAGTTTGTTCCCTTGAATATTATTATCAGGCTGTCGCGCTCATTGCCGAGCGGGTCGGTAATCCCCATTTCTTTATCTTTTCGGATGAATGGGACTGGGTTCGGGAAAATTTCCATATCAATTATCCGGTTACGATTATTAATAATAACGCTAATTGGCCGGAGCAGGATTTACGGTTGATGAGCGCTTGCCGCCACCATATTATTGCCAATAGTTCTTTTAGTTGGTGGGGGGCCTGGCTGGGGACTCATCCAGATCGGATTGTGATTGCCCCCCAAAAGTGGTTTAATACACCTGAACATTGTACGCAAGATTTATTACCGGAATATTGGCTAAAGATCTAAAAGCTCACTTCCGGTTTAAGGCTTCCTGATAACACTGGTTGACTTTGTTGAATTGTTCGGCGGTTAATCTGCCTTTTTTCCCCCAGGACATCAGATTTTTCATCACCAGCCGGCGTTGTTCCCAGACATCCTGAATGGCTGTCCCGCGAATACTCGTTGTTGGGTTGTCGCGATAGACCAATAAGGGTTCGCGAAGATAAGCAAAGTTAGTAATTGAGGCAATCCGTAACCAGTAAGAGTAATCTTCCAAAGCCTTTAATTCTTTATTTTTAGGAAAGAGTTTAATTTGATCAAGCAGCGAACGGTGGAACATTGCAGAACTGCAGATTACATAATTACAGGCTAATAGTTGTTCAAACGATAATTTCATCTGATTGTAATCTAATAACAGACTAACTTTACCAGAGTCAGGGATGAAGCGGTAAGCATTGGAACAGACTGCTTTCAACGATAATGATTTAGCAGTCTGTAATTGTTTTTCGAGCTTAGTCGGGAGCCAGTAATCATCACTGTCCAAAAACGCGATCCATTCACCGGTGCAGAATTTAATTCCTCTGTTTCTGGGGATTGCCGGACGTCCGCCTCTTTTTCCGGGCAGCCAGATTAGATTAGGGTGGTTAGCTGCTAAGTCCGCAACTATTTCTCTGGTGTTATCAGTCGAACCATCGTCACAAATAATTATTTCAACAGGAGATAAAGTTTGACGCAAGACGCTGTTAATTGTTCTTTTAATAAACGAAGCCCGATTCCAGGTGGGAATGATAACCGAGATTGTATCCATTGAATACCTCGCTCAAAATTGTTTTTCTCTATATTTATGTTCGTAAATCCTAATTAATCTCTGCTTTTTTAACAACACATTTCGTTGCAGCCAATCATAACTTGGAAGTAGTTAGTAGATTAAAAGAATGAGTATAGGAAGAAGATGCTGATGGCAGAAGTTTTGGTTACAGGTGGAGCAGGTTTTATAGGTTCGCATTTATGTGAACGATTGATTCAGGAAGGCTATCAGGTAATTTGCCTGGATAACTTTTCGACCGGAAAGTTGCAAAATATTAACCATCTCTTTCAGTCCAAGTTATTTAAGCTATATCCCCATGATGTAATCAGACAAACTTCTCTCCGGGCCAAATATTATTTTAATCTGGCTTGTCCGGCCTCACCGGTTCATTATCAGACCGATCCGGTCCGAACTATTCAAACCTCGGTTTATGGTACAGATAATATTTTGAAGCAGGCGCTAGAGGCTGATGGGGTAGTGATTCAAGCATCAACCTCAGAGATCTATGGAGACCCATTAGAACACCCTCAAACAGAAGATTACTGGGGAAATGTCAATCCGATTGGGCTTCGAAGTTGTTACAATGAAGGTAAGCGGCTTGCGGAAGCGCTTTGTTTTGCTTATCAGCGTCAATATGGCGTCAATATTAAAGTGGTTCGGATCTTCAACACCTATGGGCCAAGAATGAACGAGAATGATGGCCGTGTTATTCCGAACTTCTTTTTACAGGCAATTAGAAATGATGACATTACGATTTATGGTGATGGGCAACAAACCCGTTCGTTCTGTTTTATCAGTGATCTGGTTGCCGGATTGATCAAAACAATGCATGCCAGGGATGACTTTACAGGGCCCGTAAATTTAGGAAATCCCTATGAGATAACGATCCTTGAATTAGCTGAAAAAATAATCAAAATTACTCACTCCCACTCCAAAATCACCTTTAAACAATTACCGCAGGATGATCCTAAAGTGCGCTGCCCGAACATCGACAAAGCCCGGAAAGAACTTGTATGGAATCCGCAGATAAGCTTGGATGATGGATTAGAAGAGACCTGGTTGTATTATAAAAAAATATTTAATAAGTGATTTTTGATTTGATAAGGAGAGTGTTGGGATTGTGGTCAAAGTAACCGTCCTGATGCCGGTTTTTAATTCAGAGCGTTATTTACGTGAAGCAATTGAGAGTATTTTAAATCAAGCTTATCGTAATTTTGAATTTCTAATTATAAATGATGGTTCTACCGATGGTAGTGTCAGTATTATTAAATCCTACAATGATCGACGGATTCGTCTGATACATAACGAACGAAATTTGGGTTTGATCCATACGCTGAACCGGGGAATAGAACAATCGCGCGGACATTATATCGCGAGAATGGATGCTGATGATATCAGTTTGCCACTGCGGTTGTTAAGGCAGGTCGCTTATATGGAACGCCATCCGGATGTTGGTATTTGTGGGACTTGGATTGAGTATTTTATGGGCCTTAGTGATGTAATCAGACTCCCGGTTACAGATGCGGAGATCAAAGCCCATTTGCCGATTTTATGTCCGATGGCGCACCCGACCGTGATGTTCCGTACTGCAGTGGTCCGTAAGTATGGGTTGTGGTACAGTCATGATTATCCTCATGCCGAAGACTATGAACTTTGGTTCCGGGCGGCAAATGTAACCAAACTGGCTAATATTCCGGAAGTATTACTCAAATACCGGATTCATCCGGGACAGATCTGTCAGACGCAGAGGGGTGAACAACAAGCAACAATTAATAACATTAAAGCACGTTACGTTAGGTGATTGAGTAGTGTTGTTTGCGGGGTTCTAGATTGGAGGACTGGTGAGCGGTGGATTTGTTAAAGGCGATTTCCCATATTGAAGGCTGGTTGTTAGATCAGGAAGCATTGTTACTCTATAATTTGGCTCAACAATGTCCTAGTAATACAGTGATTGTTGAAATCGGTTCCTGGAAAGGCCGTTCGACTGTCTGTTTAGCACTTGGTTCACAAGCTGGTAATCAAGTCAAGGTTTTCGCCATTGATCCCCATACCGGTAATACCGAACATCGTCGACGGTATGGCCAGGTTTGGACATACGATGAATTTATGGCAAATATCAAGCAGATGAAAGTGGATAATTTAGTAGTGCCGGTTTTAAAGACATCAGCTGCAGCAGCCTCAAACTTTAATGAACCAATCGGATTAATTTTCATCGATGGCGCTCATGAATATGAAGCAGTGAAGCAGGATTTTGAGTTGTGGTACCCTAAAGTGATTCAAGGTGGGGTTATTGCGCTGCATGATTTCTGTTATTATCCCGGGCCGAAAGCTGTTGCCGAAGAATATATTTGCAATTCAGCTAATTTTTCCAACGTTACCTTGGTTGATTCAATTGTATATGGTATTAAAATAAAATAACTGCAGCTGTTTTTGGTTTGTGTTATATTTATGTTGTTTATTAATTTAAAATGTAGTTTCTTATGTTATAATATAGTTATCAAATTACTAGATAATAGCAAAAAAGGGGAATACATATGGGAAGGAAAACTTATAGCGCTAAAAACGTAGTCTCAGTTGGACCATATTCACCAGCGGTGGAAGCCGGCGATTTGGTCTATTTTTCCGGACAAACCCCGCTTGATCCGGCTACCGGTAAATTGGTTGAGGGTGAGATTGCTGAGCAGACCAAGCAATGTTTTCGCAATTTATTCAGTGTTTTAGAGGCAGCCGGTCTGACACCGGATGATGTTATTAAAGTAAATGTTTATCTGGTTGATATGAATGATTTTCCATTAATGAACCTGGTTTATCAGGAACAATTCACTGCGCCTTATCCGGCGCGGACAACCATTGGAGTGGCAGCATTACCGTTAGGTGCCAAAGTTGAGATTGAGATGATTGCCCACAGGAAAGGTAATTACTAATGGGTAATGGTCGGCTTAATCTCTGGATTAGGATTTTGATTGGAATAATTGCCATAATTGCTTTATTATATGTTGGATTTATCGGATTGGTTTTTGCTGCGTTTAATGTAAATGGTAATTTTTATGCCCCAATGATCGCTGTGATTGTCCTGGGATTAATTATTGCCATCATTTTGTGGATCTTTAATTTTAGGCCCAAAGTTTTGAAGTTTGGGGTATTAACTTTTTTAGCGCTTTGTGGGTTAATTATCATTGGTTTCGAGATCAATCAAGCTTACCATCGCAGTGTTATTACCATAAAAGAAGAGGAACCGGATTTAAGAGAATATCAACCATTTGAGGTAGGTAATAAGATTGCCCGCTTACCTGAACAAGCGACTCTAAGATTAGAAGCTGATTTGCCAAGAATCGATGGCGCTACCGCGCTTTATCCGTTATATGCGGCATTTGTTGAAGCTACGTATGTTAAGAAAGAATATGATTTTCGTGACAGTGAAGTTACCTGTACCAAAACCAGTAATGCTTACAGTAGATTGATCAACGGCGAAGTTGATCTTATTTTTGTAGCCGGACCGTCGCAGCAACAATTGGAAGAAGCGAAAAGTAAAGGGATCGAACTGCAATTAACTCCAATCGGGTATGAGGCATTTGTGTTTTTTGTTAATTCGAAAAATAGAGTCGCTGATTTATCGGTTGACCAGATTCAAGCGATCTATTCCGGAGCGATCGCCAACTGGAAGGAAGTCGGCGGCAGAAATGAGCAGATCAGAGCGTTTCAGCGACCGGAAAACAGTGGCAGCCAGACAATGCTGCAGCGGATCATGGAAGGAAAGACTTTGATGAGTCCGCCCAAAGAAAATGTTGTCGCAGGAATGGGTGGGATCATCGCCCGAACCGCCAATTATAAAAATTATCGTAATGCGATTGGCTATTCGTTTTTGTATTTTGCAACGAAGATGGTTAAGAATAATGAAATCAAATTATTGAAGATCAATGGAATCAATCCCGGACGGCAGACGATCAGAAACAAGGCCTATCCGTTTACGGCAACCATTTATGCGGTGACTGCCGGTAGTCCTAATCCAAATGCGCAAAAGCTAATTGACTGGATTTTATCACCACAGGGGCAGTATCTGATAGCAGAAACCGGATATACCCCAATTAACGAGTGAATTGTGAGTTGCTAGCGATGAGCTTCGAAAAATAAATAAGGAGACTAAAAGTTGAATATTGATTTGCTAGTCAAAAAACAACAGGATTTTTTTGCGACAGGACAGACCAGAGCGTTACCGTTTCGAATTGCGCAACTAAGAAAACTGGAACAATTGCTCCGTCAAAATGAAGCACAATTGTATGAGGCGATTGATCAAGATTTTAAAAGGTCGGATTACCTTACTTATATAACGGAATTATCAATAATCTATCACGAGATAAAAACGATGATCGCCAAATTGCCACGCTGGGCGAAGCCAAAACGGGTACCGACTAACCTGGCAAACATGCCTGGTACAAGCTATATTATTCCCGAACCCTATGGCAGTGCCTTAATCATCGGTACTTGGAATTACCCCTATCAACTCAGTTTGATGCCGGCAATTGCGGCAATTGCTGCCGGTAATACTGTAATCATCAAGCCGAGTGAGTTAACGCCACGGGTGGCCACAGTCCTCGCGGACCTGATCAACAATAACTTTGAGAGTGATTTTTTCCATGTAGTCAATGGGGGAGTGGAGACAGTCACCGAATTGCTTAAACAGCGGTTTAATAAAATATTTTTCACTGGGAGTACGGCGATTGGCAAGATAGTGATGCGGGCGGCTGCCGAGCATCTGACTTCGGTTACCTTGGAACTGGGGGGTAAGAGTCCGGTAGTGGTCTGGAAAGACGCACCATTAGAAATAACCGCGCGCCGGATTGCCTGGGGTAAACTGATGAATGCCGGTCAAACCTGTGTTGCTCCTGACTATCTGTTAGTCCATCATGAGCTTTATGAACCGCTATTGGCAGCGTTAAAGCAAGAGTTTGCAACAATTTTGGGTGACGATCTGTCCAATAATGAGTTGTTTCCAAGGATCATCAATCAGCGCCACCTCGAGCGGCTGAAACGGTTGATTGAACCAGAAAAGGTTTATTATGGCGGTGTAGTAGATGAAGTGGAACGGATCATCAGCCCAACGATCATGGTTGATGTTGCGGCGACTGATCCGGTGATGCAGGAGGAGATCTTTGGGCCGATCTTGCCGGTGATTAAGATTGAAAATGAAACTGAAGCAGTAGCATGGATCAGGCAATATCCGCAACCATTATCTTTTTACCTGTTTACCAAGGACAAGCGGTTAATTAAGTATTTTAACAGTACCATCAGTTATGGTGGAGCAACGATCAACGATACCATTATGCATCTTTGCAATAATAATCTCCCCTTTGGAGGGGTTCAGGACAGTGGCCTGGGCAATTACCACGGTAAATTTGGTTTTGATACCTTCAGCCACTTTAAGAGTGTCCAGGAGAAGGTTTTGTGGTTTGATCCGCCATTAAAATATTTACCGATTACTGACTGGAAACGGAAATTAGCCAGATTGTTGATGGAGTAATAAATGTATTTTTAAATTTTAAGTTTGATATTAAAAAACGCCCAGCACTGTACTGGGCGTTTTTACTAGAGTTGATATCATCGTTTCATTCTACTTAATATTTCTTCGATTTCATTGATTTGTCCTGATGATAAAGGGCCAAACTCCATCGCTGTTGCATTCTCTTCAACTTGTTTGACCGTTTTAAACCCGGGAATAGGGATCGTGCAGTTGCTTTTGCCCCAGATCCAGGCTAGAGCCCCTTGAACCAGAGTACGACCATTACTTGTTAAGATTTCTTTAACTGCATCAAGCGCTTGTAAAAACTCCGGCACCGGCTTGCCATCTTTGAAATATGGAACCCAGGAATGGCCGGCACCACGCACGTCATCATTTGTTAGCAAAGAATCGGCAGTAAATTTACCACTTAAAAAACCCATTGCTAAAGGGCTACGGTTAATGCTGGCGAGATTGTTGGCTTCACAAAATTGGATCAATTGGGGAGAATCGTTTAGAACATTTAAAGTATGTTGAATGGCGGAACAATTAGTTCGCTCTGCAATTAATTTAGCAGCAGCAAGAAGATCGGTACTCCAGCCATAAGTACGAATCTTGCCTTTTGCAACCAGTCGATTAAGAGTATTACAGATCGGTTCAATTTCCGAAATTAATAAATTCCCGACGTGAATTTGATAGAGATCAATGTAGTCAGTATTGAGTCTTTTTAGTGAAGCGTCACAAGCTCTTTCGATGTAATCTGGTGTTACATTGGTCCCAGATAAGGTCTTGGTCGCTTCGTTGCCAAAATACCCAAACTTGGTGGCGATCACTACGCTACTCCTTCTGCCGCTAATTGCTTTTCCAATCACTGTTTCACTATGGCCTACTCCATAACAATCAGCAGTATCCAAAAAATTTATTCCGAGATCCATAGCTTTGTGGATTGCTTTGATTGACTCGTTATCGTCAATTTCGCCCCAACCATCAGGCTTGCCATCTAAAATAAATGGTCCGCCGATTGCCCAACAGCCTAGTCCTAATGCACTAACCTCAATACCGGATCGGCCAAGAACTCGTCTGTAGTTTTCTTTCATAGTATAATTCCTCCTTCTTAAATTTGATGGTTAATCAATCATACAACCTACCGTTAGGTAGTTTGATATCATAAAAAATTAAGTTTTAATTCTGATCCCATCTAAAAATACGGTGATACATTTGGCAATATCTTTATCAATGTCTTGTTCATCATAAAACTTAATTGCCATTGAAAAACCGATCATCATATAGTAGAAAGACAAAGCCAGATCATGGGCCTCGCGATCAATAATTTCCCGGTTTTTGATTCCCAATTCGATAATTGCAGTAATTTTTTCGATCAAGAGCATTTCAATTTCGTAGGTCATTTTCTGAATATATTCTTTTAAGTATTCTGGGGGGTAATAATAGTACCGATCCCAAAAGGCCATTTTGACATTATTTTGACAGTTCTTAATATAGCCGGCGAAAATAGCTGTTAATTTTTCCTGACAACCAATGTTTTCGTTGTAAGCTGTCAAATTATTAATAAACAAAGAATAATCAGCTAAAATATTGTCAAACACTGCTGTAAAGATACTTTCCTTACCTGAGTAATGTGAATACAAAGAAGCTTTCTTAATTCCGACGGCTTTCGCAATATCATCCATACTGGTACCGAAATATCCTTGATTAGCGAATAGTTCCAATGCTTTGTTTAATATTTCATTCTTCTTCATAGTACCCTCCAAAAACTACCTACCGTTTGGCAGTATTATAACATAGAAAAAATTTAATAACAATATCCAATCTAAACAGATTTTAATTAATTTTTTTATCTATATAGAGACTGCCGTCACTTTGCACTTCAGCATAAATCACCTGACTAACAGAGTTTAAACCTGCTTGTTTAAGCTGCTGGTATAACCATTCACAGGTTTGCCCAATTTCTTTAAGGTTTTTTTCTACCAGTTTTCCATCTACGATAATTTCAGTCGGGATATACAGGATGTCCTGGGGGGGTAAATTTAAGTCTTTTTTGGTAACCTGCTCTATTTCAGGTTTTTTTAGGACACTTAGCTGACCATTTGGTTCCAAGATGGCATATTCCACATCTTTGATGGAAAAGACATTATTGGTCCTAAGCAGCATGGTTAAATCATCAATGTTCAATCTTTGAGAGGTAAGAACGTCATACATGATTTTCCCTTTTTTTATTACAATAGCAGGTTCGCCGTCAAGAATTGTTCTTGCCTTCGCCGATTTTAAACTAAGGACTTCAACTATTATTGTCAGCAAAACCCACACGGTAAGCCCGGTAATACTGTCAATTATTGAAATATCCTTGTCGACGACCATGTTTCCCGCGATATTCCCTAAAGCAATTCCATTAATGTAAGTAAATATTGTCAGTTGTCCCATCTGTTTCTTACCCAATATTCTTGTCAAAAACAATAAAACGCAAAATCCAATGGTCGCCCTGATTGAGATTTCTACAATACTGCCCATAATTGCTCCTTTGCTGTATTTTAATTAACTTCTAAATATTGTGTTATTAGTGTTGTCTCTTTATGCGTCATCATACTTCTTTTTGATACAAACTGGTCAGCCCTAATAATTGTAATAAAATAGCAACAAAATCTTTTTCAACCAATAATTGACAATCATAGTACAAAATAATATACTAATTTTTGTTATGTAATTTAATAGTTTTTTCAAAAAATATCGCAAAATGCAAAAGAAAATAAATAATGTCAATTTGGGGAGAGGATGGATTATGAAATTTATCACTAAACTAACCTTTTGTCTCTTGATAATTGGAATTTTGACTTTAAGCACCTTGTCGCTGTTTGCCGCAGCACCGGCGCTTAGAGTTCAGATGTACAACGGAAACCGGGCCTCAGAGATCAATACAGTTTTTCCGTGGTTTAAACTGACCAATACCGGGTCAGAAGTTATTGATCTCTCGAAAGTCAAACTCCGCTACTTTTACACCATTGATGGCGAAAAACCGCAAAACTTCTGGTGTGACTGGTCGAGTGCCGGTAACGGGAATGTTACCGGAACCTTTGTTAAGCTGGAACCGGCACAGAGTAATGCCGACTATTACCTGGAGATTGGATTCAAATCCGCAGCAGGACAGCTTAAGCCCGGTCAAAGTGTCGAACTGCACTGCCGTTTTGCCAAACAAGACTGGTCAAACTTTAATCAGCTGAATGACTATTCATTTAACCCCATTGCCACAACCTATGTTGATTGGGATCGGGTTGAAGTGATCATTGCCGGGACCAAACCAACCACCAGCCATGATTTTCAAGCTGACGGTATATGGGTCAATCAACCGGTAACGATCCGTTTAACCGCTGATAACGGACAAGCTACTACCTACTATCAGATCAATCAGGGCGCTAAAAATACCGGTAACCTGATTCAACTTAACGAAGAAGGAATCTATGATATCAGTTACTGGTCCGAAGATGGGTCCGGTAATAACGAGACCCCCAAGACGGTCACCGTCAAGATCGACCAAACCGCTCCGGTGATCAGTGCTCAACTCAACCCGGCTGCAAATGAATTTGGCTGGAATAACAGCAATGTCAGGATTACCTTTGAAGCACTGGACATGCTCTCCGGCGTCAAAGACGTAACACCGGAGATCACGCTTATCACCGAAGGAGCCAAACAAACAGTAACCGGTACGGCAACCGATAATGCCGGTAACACCAGTACCAAAACCGTAACGCTCAATATTGACAAAACCTTACCACTGGTTACGATCATCCAACCGGCTGACGGAACCATTGTCAGCGACCGTAAGCTAGAGATTGTTGCCGAGTTAACCGACAATCTTTCCGGGATCAATCCTAACAGCATTCAATTAATCTTAGACGGCAAAACGATCACCGGGACCTATAACCCCGACACCAACCGGTTAACCTATACTCCGGTAGCAGAATACAGCGCCGGCAGTCATACGATCACCGTCACCGCCAACGATCGGGCCGGTAATCAGGGACTGACTGCCAAATCCACCTTTACCGTCAAAGGCGAGGAGACCAACTTGCCACCCGATCCGGCAACCGTAGCACCGGAGCTGGATCCAACCATCGTCAGTGATATGAAGACCGCAACCGGTTTCCTGTATAGCGGTCCAAATCCAATCCAGACCGGAATCGATCCGGAGACGATCGAACCCCACCGGGCAGCAGTGATCCGTGGCCGGGTGCTTGATCGCAACAATCAACCCTTACCGGGTGTTAAAATAACAATCTTAAACCATCCGGAGTATGGACAAACCATCAGTCGCGCTGACGGTATGTTTGACCTGGCCGTAAACGGCGGCGGCTACTTAACCGTTAACTATGAGAAATCAGGCTACTTAAGTGCACAACGGCAGGTAGACGTACCATGGCAGGACTATGCAGTAGTTGCAGATGTTGTTTTGATCACCAGTGATCCGGTGGTAACCCCAATTAAGATGAACGCTACCGAAACCCAGGTCGCCCGTGGCAGTTTAATCACCGACAAAGACGGGACCCGCCAGGCAACGATCATCTTCCCCGAAGGGATCAAAGCCAAAGGAACCAATCAGACAACCCTTAACATCCGGGCGACCGAATACACCGTAGGCGATAACGGCCCGGCAGCAATGCCAGCCCAACTCCCGCCACAGATTGCCTATACCTACTGTGTGGAACTGGCTGCTGACGGTTTTGAAACTGTTGAGTTTAACAAACCGGTCTATTTCTATCTGGAAAACTTCTTAAACTTCCCCGTTGGCAGCGCCGTCCCGGTCGGATATTACGATCGCGCCAAAGGAGTTTGGATCGCTTCCGATAATGGGATCATCGTTAAAATATTACGGATTACTGATGGCAAAGCCGTCTTAGATATCAACGGACAGGGTGTAGCTGCCACCACTGCCGAACTGGAGCAGTTAGGTGTTAGTGCCGGTGAGTTAGAGCAGTTAGCAGCAATGTACCAGCCAGGACAAAGCCTCTGGCGGGTTCCGATGACCCACTTTACGCCCTGGGATTGTAACTGGCCGTTTGGCCCGCCAATGGGGGCCTTAGGTCCAATGTTACAAAAACCCAAAGAAGGGAACTGTCAGGATCAAAACTGTCCTGAAGATAATTCAATCATCCAAGTCCAGAGTCAGGTGTTAGGCGAAGTAATCCCCATTGCCGGAACACCGTTTACCTTGCATTATTCAAGCGCTCGTGTTCCTGGTAATAAAGCAGCAAAAACTGTGCAAATACCACTTTTTGACGAGAATGTGCCCCAAGATG
>Ga0209409_1000090_pt1 | contig 95908 bp, 98 predicted proteins | sample AD_JPNMR1_MetaG_FD_184424 | JGI IMG/M metagenome (GOLD analysis project Ga0209409, IMG submission 184424) | Active sludge microbial communities of municipal wastewater-treating anaerobic digesters from Japan - AD_JPNMR1_MetaG (SPAdes) (version 2) | ecosystem: Engineered > Bioreactor > Anaerobic... | reverse complement strand
ATCAACTTTCGCAGGAAACAACTGATAGCTTTGCCTTGATATAATCGGGCAAAGAAGAGACAAAGTAGCCCAAAAGTTCGTTAATTGTCTCCTTTGACAAAAACAGTTTTTCCTGTAAAGTTACTTTTAAAGCTTCTATTATGAGCTGCAATGCCTCAACAAATTTGATATCCTCAAGTTCATCGCAGCAGTAGTAGAACAAAGCACCAATCGTACGCAAATCAGTATTATTGCGGTTTTCAACCGCTAACATGATGTACCTTGAAAAAACAATAGTAGTATGGGCAACCATCATATCGTACGAACGGCCTTGGAATTCCTTTGCAAGCTTTAAGTATGACTTGCACATTTTAAAGAATACCTCGATGTCCCAGCGTTTTCCATATATCCTGATTATCTCTGACTCAGGAAGATTCATATCCGTTGAAATTAGAGCCAGCCATTTGCTCCTATTTCTTCGGTCACGTACAAAGACAATTTTTGCTGGAACAAGGTTATCTTCTTTGTCGTGCAGTTCTACCGCGACAGACGCCAGGTATTTTGCCCTTCCTCTACGTTTCCTGACAGTTCGGTATATCTCGCGTAATGATTTCTTTTCACCATTGAACGTGTAGTAAATCTTTGGCGTGTCTTTTAACATGGCTATTACATTAAGATTCATTTTGCAAATCTTGATAATAGTAACCGGAAAGGAGAACCAACTGTCAAACAGGACGTATTTTGCCTTAATGCCCACAGACATAGCTTGTTTCAGCATTGAAAGAGCAGATTCCGGCGAAGTAGTCAAGGCATTTTGACGACGTTTAAACCCAACAGTTCTTTTATCTATACATTGTCTCGCTGGATTGATACGAACCTTTGAATTCGCTGAACTTAAGAGGTTAAAGGCTACAGGAACAAATGAATTGCCGTCTGTCCAACCAAGAGTAAGCATACGAAAGCCTTTTTTGTTTTTATTACCGTCAGCATGATCTTTGACCCAGCATAGGAGTTCTACTGCTTTGCTTCTTGTCCTGCTAAAGAAGGAATCGTCTATCACAAATGCATCAGCTCGTTCATCTGTTGTTAGTGGAGCAATATGATGGTTTATAACCTTAGCAGAAAGTAACAAGAGAAATCTCTGCCAGTTGATATGCATAGAATTCAGGAATCTGTAAGCTACATCCTTTGCAAATGGTATATCAGAATTTTCGGTTTCATAATTCATAAACAAGTTCATACCTGTAAAAACAAGTTTGAATAATACTTTGAAAACTTTGACACAAGGGACACCCTTTTCTTTATATGCATTTGCCTGTTTTAGCAATGAGCCTACAGAAAACTTTTTGAAAAAGTTATCAACTGTCATAGAAAACCTATTTTCTGCTTTCATCTTATGTGATATAATAGACATGTTCAAGAACCTCCAAAGTGTTGATTTTAATGGGTTTTATTCACTTCTATTATATCACATATAAGAGGTTTCTTGAACTTCTTTATTGCCCAAAACTATTGATTTTTCAATGTTCACTGCACATTAACTATGTGCGAAAGTTGATTAAATGTTTTTTAGTTTTAACTGATTCCGGAGGAATTCAAGAAGAGGCACCTGCTTTAGGGAAGCCTGTATTAGTACTTAGAGATACAACGGAGCGTCCTGAAGCGATTCAGGCAGGAACTGTCAAGCTGGTTGGAATTAATCCGGATTCTATTGTAACTGAAACTAATTATCTTTTACATAATCATAGAGCATATATTAAAATGGCAAATGCAATAAATCCGTATGGGGACGGGAAAGCTTCACAACGGATCTACGATCTGGTTTTAAAGTATTTAGGTGTTCAATGAAAACTGATTATACAAACAAGGATTTAGGAAAACTCCAGCGAATTTACCTAACTACGGAACGGAGGTAATTTAATGCTGAATATTTTAATAATGGCTGGGGGGCGGGGTGAACGGTTCTGGCCAAAGAGTCGAATCAATCATCCGAAACAACTGCTTGATCTGACCGGTAACGGAAGTATGATTCAGGAGACTGTTCGAAGAGTTGCCGGGATTGTTCCCAGTGAGAATATCTATTTTATTACTAACCAGCTGTATGCCGGTCCAATTAAAGAACAGCTTCCGGAGATTCCGGAGCAAAATATCATCCTGGAGCCGGAAGGTCGTAATACTGCTCCGTGTATTGGTTTGGCCTCTTTGTTTATTGAAGCGGCTGATCCCGATGGGGTCACTGTTGTTTTGGCGGCTGATCATATTATTAAAAATACTACCGAATTTTGTAACACACTTTTTACCGGCGCTGCTGTTGCTGAAAGTACCGGGGGGATCGTCACTTTAGGAATTAAACCGGATCGTCCTGAGACCGGATATGGATATATTAAAATGGGTCAGGAGTTTGCAGAAAAACCTGGAGTTTATCATGTTGAACGGTTTACCGAGAAACCAAATTTGGAGACTGCCAGTGAATTTTTAGCAAGTGGCCGTTATCTTTGGAACAGTGGGATGTTTATTTGGAAAACGGCTACAATACGGCAGTTGTTTGCTGAATATATGCCTGATTTACATCAGGGTTTGGAGATTATTAAGACAGCGATTGGTCAGAAAAATTACAACGAAATTTTAGCGGAACAGTACCAAAAATTTGAGAAGATTTCGATTGATTATGGGATTATGGAGCGGGCGCCTGAAGTGTATGTGATCCCGGTCGATATCGGTTGGGATGATGTCGGGAGTTGGACTTCATTGGACCGGGTGAGGGCTCATGACCGGGATGGCAATGTCGTGAATAGCAGTAATTATTTGATGATTGATTCCCAGGATTGTATCTTTGAGGTGACTAATAATAAATTGGTGGCGGCAATTGGAGTACACGATCTGATCTTGGTTGAGACTGATGATGCCATTCTTATCTGCCCCAAAGAACGTGCCCAGGATGTTAAACTGGTTTTAGAAAAGCTGAAAGATGATCACAAAAATTATTTATAACAAAGCAGAAAAATGATTGACCTTCATACTCATATAATCCCAGGGATTGATGATGGCGCTCCGGACCCGGCAACCGCATTGGCGATGTTAAAGATGGCTGCAGCCGATGGCAGTACCGGGCTGGTTGCAACACCACATGTAATCGAAGCGGAATGGGTACCGGACTGGGATGAGATTGTTAACTGTTGTCAAAGACTAAACCAAGATGCCAGGCATGCTGGAATTAATGTCACTCTCTATCCTGGTGCGGAAGTTATGATTAATATGGATTTGCTTAAGCGGATTGAGCATCCGGGGATATATTGTATTAATGGTGGCAGCTATATGTTGCTTGAACTACCGGCTTTAGAGATCCCTGGTTTTACGGAAGAGTTTCTATTTAAACTTCAGACTAAGGGGATAACACCGATTATCGCTCATCCGGAGCGGAATTTGGCACTCCAAAAAAATCTGAAGCTCTTAAACCGCTGGCTTGAAAGAGGGATCTTAATTCAACTCAATGCTTCCAGTATCAATGGCCAGTTTGGCAAGGAGGTTGTCAATACGGCAACAAAGCTGTTAACCAGCGGAATGGTCCATTGTCTGGGTTCGGATGCGCATGGGGTCGAATCCCGGCGACCATTACTTAGCGCTGCAGTAAGGAGAATAACGAAGCTTATCGGGGCAGAAGCTGCCACCCAAATAGCTGAAATTAACCCTAACCGGATCCTGCAGAGTCATAAGATTGAGCAAGTTAATATTCGAACACAGCAGCACTGGTGGACGTTTTGGAGATAGATTGTAATTATGAATTTGAAATCAAAATTTAAGAACTAAAATAATAATTTAAAGAATACTAATAATCAATAAAATATTAATGAGGTTGTTTTAGCTAATGACTAAAAAGTTGATTATTAGTATTTTTTTAGGGCTCTTTTTTTTAGGTGTTTTGCAGGTTGGTGCAAGAGGTGAAGCTAGCTTAAATTCCGCCAATCTTCCGCTTGACAGCCTTTATTATCTTTATCTTGAAAAGCTGACCGGTTTGGGTTTTTTGCGTGTTACTCCAGGGGCTAAACCTTATACCCGGATGCAGATCGCAAAATGGATTTTAGATGTTAAAGCAGCAATAGTTGATTCTGAACGCGAACTTTCACCCTATGTCCAAACATTGATCGCGGAATTAGAAACCGAGTTTTCCAAAGAGCTGGCAATCATCCAGGGAGCAGAAGAGAAAAATCAGATTGAATTCCGTCGGTTAGCTTGGTCGACTGCTTACTATGATGGGCAGACATTGTCACAGAGTTATACCAAATCATCCTATCAACCTCTAAATATTAATAACAATGGTGACCAACTTGCTCTAAAATTCAATTCCAGAGTATCGTTCAACCTTGAGGGAGAGATCAATGATCTGCTGTTGGTATCATTGACGCCGGAGTTGAGTTACAATGAGGAGGATCAGTATCAATTAAATCTGGAATCCGGTTATTTCAAAACCGGTTTTAGTAACCTTTCGCTTCAGTTTGGTAAAGAATCCATGTGGTGGGGGCATGGCAGACGGGGTAGTTTGATTTTAAGTAATAACAGTCGTCCGCAACTGATGATGAAAATAGCGAACCTTGAACCATTTAGATTGAATGGTTGGTTTAGTTTATTGAATGAGATGAATACTACCTTTTTTATCAGTGAACCGGATCGTTATCGGAATGATGTTGCGGAAACGTCTTTCATCGGTGGCAGGTTTGATTTTTCGCCAACTAAAGATCTCACGTTTGCGGTAGTGTTAACTTCGATCGTCGGCGGTAAAGGACGTTCGGTTGGCTGGGATGATCTTGACGATTTTCTGTTGGGGAGGAATGCCGGTACCACTGATGCTGAAAGATGGGATTCAATTGCCGGGTTTGATTTTGCATGGCGGCTTCCCAAGATAAATAACTTAATCTTGTATGGGGAAATCTATGGAGAAGACCAGGCCGGATCGCTTCCGCCGTTACCTTCAAAAATAGCCGGAGTCTGGGGTATCTATTTTCCAAGATTAAGTGTTGATGGTAGTTGGGATCTGCTGGTTGAAGGAGCAACAACATCCGATGCCTGGTATCGTCACTGGGTATATACTGATGGCTATGTCTTTCGGGATCAAATTATCGGTGATGCAATGGGGTGCGATTCCGGACGCTGGTTACTCCGGCTCAATCATTATTGGACTGATGGGACACAGGTGGCGTTCAATTATGAATCATTAGTAATGAATCGTAGTGCTGCTGACTCCAAAACGCTGCATTCGCTGTGGATAACCGGTAGAACTAAGATTTGTCCGGATGTTGCATTAATTTCAACAATTGGATGGTCGGTAACCAAACAATCAGAAGATTCTAAATCAGATTATTTATTGGAGTTAATCTTGGCAAAGCTATTTTGAATATCTGTAAATAAGGAGAATTCAGTAATGATAAAACAAGAGCTCTTAACACTCTGAAGAGGTTTTTAATTTCAGTATTTTAATTTTAGTAATCAGTTTAAGTATTATTACTGGTTTAATTAATAAGGAAATTATGGTATTGTTATATTGTTAAATCAGTAACATAATCGGAAAGGCATATAAATAAACCCTTCTAAAATGACCTGTATCAATAGACTGAAAATCAGTTTTCTTTCGTTAACGATTGCTGCGATTATCATATTCATTTTGTATACTTCAATGGAACCAAGTTGGGGTGGCGGTTACTGGGAACAATTCTTGATCAATAAGTTTCGGCTTATACCAGAATCAGCTCATTACTTAATCTTGTTCATTCGCAAGACAATCCATTTTTTAGGGTATGGCCTTTTTGGAATCCTCTTTTGGTATTACTATTATCTGTGGGGATTTCGGGAGAGAAGTATTTTGCTCTCCTGGTTCAGTATTTTGGCAGTTGCGGGCTTAGATGAGTATGTCCAGTCACAAAGTGGCTTTCGTAGCGGAAGCCTTTTGGATGTATTATTGGACCTATGTGGCGCAATTAGCATTAGTTTGGCTGTAAATCAGCTACTGATAAAAAAGCTGGCTAAAAACCAAAAATAGTAGCAAACGGAGCAGATTGGATGCATGCATTAGTAACCGGCGGGGCCGGATTTATTGGAAGTAGTTTAGTGGACAGGTTGTTGGCTGAAGGGTGGTTAGTAACGGTTATTGATAACTTTGACCCGTACTATGATCCGGAAATTAAAGAAGCCAACATCAAAGAGCATATTAACAATCCAGATTACCGTCTCTACCGATTAGACATCTGTAATTATCACGAGTTACTGCAAAAAGCAGGTTTAACAGCGTATGATGTGATAATTCATTTGGCAGCCAGGGCCGGAGTACGTCCCAGTATTGAAGATCCCTTGACTTACCAACAGGTTAATGTGCAGGGGACCCAAAATCTGTTGGAGTTAGCTAAAGAGACTGGATGTAAGCAGTTTGTCTTTGCTTCATCGTCAAGTGTCTATGGGGTTAATCCCAATGTTCCCTGGAAGGAGACGGATCATGTACTGTTACCGATCAGTCCCTATGCAAGCACCAAAGTGAGCGGGGAGCTATTGGGGCATGTTTATTCACACTTATATGGAATCCGTTTTATCGGGTTAAGATTTTTTACGGTTTATGGTCCGCGGCAACGTCCGGATCTGGCGATCAGTAAGTTTGCCAAACTGATGTTAGCCGGGGAGGCCATTCCCTTTTACGGTAACGGGGATACTTACCGTGATTATACCTTTATCAGTGATATTATTGATGGAATCATTGCGGCAATTAATTATCGGGCAACCAACTTTGAAGTGATTAATTTAGGTAATAATCAGACAATCTCGTTGCAAGAGATGGTAACTGCGCTTGAGGCAGAATTAAAAATAAAGGCCAAATTAAGTTACTTACCACCGCAACTTGGTGACGTGCCAAAGACTTGGGCCGATCTGAACAAGGCTGCCCGGTTATTAAACTACCATCCCAAAATAAAGTTTGATGAAGGGATTAAAAGGTATGTTGATTGGTTAAAGAAGAATAGAATTGGGGGTTGAAGAGATGAAGATTACAGTTATTGGTTCCGGTTATGTCGGATTGGTAACTGCCGCTTGTTTGGCCGATTTTGGTCATTTTATTACTTGTGTTGATAAAGAACAGTCAAAGATTGAAAATTTGAAGCAGGGTATCATCCCAATCTATGAACCGGGGCTGGAAGATTTAGTTTTACGTGGTTTTAATGAAGGCCGTTTGACGTTTACTACTGATATTGGTGAAGGAGTCAATAACTCCACCGTTATTTTTATCGCAGTCGGGACGCCTTCGCTTCCGGATGGGTCGGCTGATTTGAGTCAGGTTGAAGCGGTTGCGGCAGAAGTTGCCGGTTTTATGAAGGACTATAAAGTGATTGTCAATAAGTCGACAGTACCGGTTGGTACGGCTAAACGGGTTACCGAGATTGTTAAGCAGCATTTGCGGGGGTCGATTGAGTTTGATGTTGTAAGTAATCCGGAGTTTTTACGCGAGGGAAGCGCCATTGGAGATTTTATGCGCCCGGACCGGGTTATTATCGGAACCCGTACGGAGAAAGCCGAAACATTAATGAAAGAAGTTTATCGTACCTTGTATCTGATCGACACTCCCTTTGTTTTGACCAATCCAGAGACTGCGGAGTTGATTAAATATGCTTCCAATGCCTTTTTAGCAACTAAGATTACTTTTATTAATGAATTGGCTAATTTATGTGAAGCTGTTGGTGGGGATGTTCAGGTTGTGGCTAAAGGGATTGGGCTTGATGGCCGGATCGGGTTGAAGTTTTTACATGCGGGCCCGGGTTATGGAGGTTCCTGTTTCCCAAAAGATACCAGAGCACTTGTCCATATTGCCAAGCAGCATGGTGAGCGGGTATCGTTAGTTGAGACAGTGGTAACGGCCAATGAAAATCAAAAGCAGCGGATGGTTTCCAAGATCAAAAAAGTTCTGGGGGAACTTAACGGTAAAACGATTGCGATTTTGGGTCTGGCTTTCAAACCTAATACTGATGATATGCGGGAAGCACCTTCAATTACGATTATCGAAGGCTTGCTTCAAGCAGGTGCCAGGATTAAGGCCCATGATCCGGTTGCGATGAATGAAGCACGGAAGCTCTTTGGAAATGCGATCGCTTTTTGCGATGACCCTTATCAAACTGCGGAAGCCGCTGATGCTCTGGTGATAATTACCGAATGGAACTCCTACCGGCGTCTGGACCTAAATCGATTGAAGCAACTGTTGAAACAGCCGGTTTTGATCGATCTTAGGAACATTTATACCAAGGAAGAGGCGGCGGCAGCCGGTTTTACTACTTATGAGGGTGTTGGTAGATGATGATTAATAAGGAGGATCTGGAATGGTAGTTGTTAATCCGGAGATGTTTCGTGAATATGATATTCGCGGGATTGCGGACGAAGATTTAAAATCGGAGTTTATGTTTTTGTTTGGCAAAGCGGTTGCGAAGTACATGAAGGAGCATGGCGAAACTACAATCCTGGTTGGACGTGATAATCGTTTGAGTTCCGATCGGATCCGGGATGGGTTGGTTGCCGGCTTGACGAATGCGGGATGCAAAGTGGTGGATATTGGGACCGTAATTTCGCCATTGTTTTATTATTCAAGAGTTTTATATAACATCAATGCCGGGGTAATGATTACCGCCAGTCACAACCCATCGGAATTTAATGGTTTTAAAATTGCATTGGGTTCCGGAACAATCTATGGCGAAGAGATCCAGAAACTGCTGAAGATAACTGAGGAGTTAAACCAAGAGATTGCAATCTTACCGATTGTTGAGAGTCTGGTGGAATACCGTCAGCCAAGCGATGACTATCTGGAGATGTTGTGCAGCAAGATCAGACTGGAAGGAAGAAAGTTGACTGTCGCTGTAGACTGTGGTAATGGCACCGCCAGTTTATTTGCGGAAGCATTTTTAAAGAAGTTAGGCTGCAAGGTATTTCCGATCTTTTGTGAGTCGGACGGGAATTTTCCGAACCACCATCCGGACCCGGTATCATCAAAGAATCTCCACTATCTAAGAAAATTGGTGTTGGAGAAGAAAGCCGATGTTGGTATTGGATTTGACGGTGACGGCGATCGGCTTGGAGTGGTTGATAATGAGGGGCAAATTATCTGGGGTGACCAGTTGATGGCGTTATACTGGCGTGAAATCCTTCCGCAATATCCTGGTACCCAGTGTATTGTTGAAGTTAAATGCTCACAGGCGCTGGTTGAAGAGATCGAGCGGCTTGGCGGTAAACCGTTGTTTTTTAGGACGGGACATTCATTGATCAAAGCGAAGATGAAAGAGATTGGTGCCGTGTTTACGGGTGAGATGTCAGGGCATATGTTCTTTGCGGATGAATATTTTGGATTTGATGATGCCTTTTATGCTGCCGGCCGCTTATTACGGATTCTCTCGCGGACCGGAGCAAGTCTGTCGAGCTTATTAAGCAGTGTTCCCAAATATTACTCAACTGCAGAGACCAAAGTACCTTGTGCTGACCGGGATAAATTCCGGGTGGTGGAATTGTTTAAGGAAAAATTTCGTCAGACCAATGAAATTATTGAGGTTGATGGTGCCCGGGTGCTATTTCCGTCTGGTTGGGGGTTAGTCCGTGCTTCAAATACCCAACCGGTAATTGTTGCCCGGTGTGAAGCTAAAAACCAGGCTGATCTGGAACAGATCACCGCCCAATTTAAAGAGGTGCTTGGTAGTTTTCCGGAGGTTGGCGAGTTTGACTGGGAGTATTGATTGATAAAAAATTATAATTAATTCAAATTTTAAAATAAAATACTTCAATGATGGAGTATTTTATTTTTTTTAATTTTTATTCAATAATACTTTTTACAACTTCAGCATATTGATAGTTTAGTTGAGTTTGGGAGGAACATTTGCGAATGAAGAATTTTTGGGTTGTATTGTTAGTGATGTTACTATTAGTTACTTTACCGGTCTGGGGTGCGGAAGAGGATTTTGGTCAAGATCATGATTACCGGTTAGGACCTGGAGATGTCTTAAATTTTAATGTTTGGGTCTGGGGATTTGAGTCAGTACAGCAACAACAAGTAATCGTCAGGCCCGACGGTAAAATAGCAGTGTCCTTTCTGACAACTGACGGTACAAATTACCGGTTAGGACCCGGAGATGTTTTAAACATTAGTGTTTGGGGTTATCCGGAATTAACAATGGAGATTATTATCCGGCCTGATGGAAAAGGAGCTTTCAAACTGGTAGGGGAGTTGGACCTTAATGGGAAAACACCGGGAGAGCTTACTGAATTGTTACAACAAACCTTAAGTCAGTACATCAAGCATCCTCAAGTAACGGTGAATGTCCATAAATTTCGAACAATTCCAGTTATGGGCGAATTTCAGGCAGCGGGACTGACTACCAGTCAATTGATTGCCAAGATTACGGAGAGTTTCAGGCAATATCAGAACAATGTGAAGATCGGTATTAATATTGTCAAATACCGGACAGTAAGGGTTTATGTTTTGGGTGAAGTTAACCGGCCGGGACTATATGAGTTAGAAAAAGGACATCGGGTGTTGGATGCCTTAAGTATTGCCGGCGGGTTTACCAGGGGGGCCAAGAAAGGCCGGATTTATCTGATTAAAAACGGTGATCCCAGCCGGTATGTTGAGATTAATCTAAACCAAATTTTAAAAAAAGGAGACTTAAGTCAGAATTATCTGTTGGCAGAGGGTGATCTTTTATATTTAGCCAGAAGTGGCATGGATTTTGTTAAGGAGATCTTTCCGTTTATCAATGCGTTTTATCAGATTAAACATCTGGATTAAGAAGCGGATCAGCTGACTGGTTTTGGAATTGATTAAATAAGTGATGGGGAAATTGCTGATGGAAAAACAACTGATTGAAGATGTAAATTTAAACTTCAAGGATCTGTTCCGAATCTTTCAGAAACGGAGAAAGTTGATTATAGTAACTTTTCTGATTGAAGTGCTTGCTTTAAGTACGATCAGTTTTTTATTGCCCAAGACATATGAAGCCGAGACGACGTTACGGATTAAGCAACCCCGTAGCCTGGATGTATCTTTATTGGGAAGTTTGCCGAATGGTAATAATCTAAATACCAAATTACAAATGGCAACTTATGCGGAGATCATCAGAAGTCGGACGGTGATTGATCAAGTCTTGGAGAAGACTAAGGCAGAACTTGCTAAAAACTATTCTTCGCAAGATCTTGTGCAAATGATCACGCTGTGGCCAATTCGGGATACGGAACTGTTGAAGATTAAAGTTCAGGCAGGTTCGGCTAATGAAGCTGAAACAATTGCCCGTGTTTTAGTGGAGACCTTTGTTAAAAGAATCACCGAATTGACCAGGACCGAACAGTCCAATGTCAGAAAATTTATTGGGGAACGCCTGGAAGAATCGAAGCTGGAACTTGCTAAAGCCGAACAGGAATTGGAAGAATATCGCCGTAATCACCGGGTTATTGCTCCCAGTGAAGAGACGCAGGCAATTATTGAACAGTTGTCAACCATGGAGAAGATCCTCAATGATAATCAGATCAAAATTGTCTCCTATAATGCAACCTTAGAAGCAGCACAAGAACAGCTTGCCAATCAAAAGCCGGAATTGATTGCCGAGAACACCATAATTGAACAGTTGAAGAGTAAACTCACCTTACAGGAGATTGAACTGGTCCAACTGTTAGAGAAGTATACTGAAAAGCATCCTGATGTATTAGCTTTGCAGGCTGCGATTGCTGAAACCCGAGAGCGGTTAAACGGAGAGATCAACCGGGTAGTTAATTCTGAGGCCTCTTCATTAAATCCTTTTTACCAAAATATCATTCGGACCAAAATCCAGACTGAAGTTGAACTGGCGGCAACACTTGCCCAACAAACCGCAATCCGTCAACTGATTAGTAAAAAGGAAGCAGAGCTACGGTCACTTCCGTCCAAAGAACAAGGTTTGGCGCGAGTAATGCGGGAAGCTTCGATCGCCCAAGAGATCAATGTGATGCTTGCCAAACGTTATGAAGAGTCACGGATTAGTGAGGTGATGCAACCGAATGATATCCAAGTTGTCGATCAACCACGTGCCTCCGATCAACCTGTTAAACCAAATATTAAACTTAATCTGTTAATCGCCGTTTTTTTAGGATTGGTGTCAAGTATTACGCTCGCTTTTACTTTGGACTATTTTAATAAGACGATCAATGATGCCAATGATGTTGTTGATTACTTAAACCTTCCTGTTTTAGGGGTTATTCCTGATTTTAGTCTAATAATACGCGAAGGAAGGGGGGCAGAAGATGGCAGTAAAAAATAGAATTGTAGTCGACAGTTATCCCAAATCAACAGTAACTGAAGCCTTTCGTTCCTTCCGGACTAATTTGCAATTTACCAAAATTGATCAAGAACTTAAAATTCTAATGTTTACAAGTGCCGGCCCTGATGAGGGGAAATCTACAGTAGCGGCTAACACGGGAATAATCTTTGCCAATGCCGGTAAGAAAGTCTTGATTATTGACTGTGATCTACGAAAACCGGTACAACACCAAATCTTTCAAAAAATTAATCGTGGTCTCACCGATTATTTGAGTGGTGATTGTGAGATTTACTCATTAATTCAACACACAACAAACCGTAATGTTGATCTATTAACAAGTGGCCCAATTCCTCCCAATCCTGCCGAACTGCTTGGAACAACTAAAATCCAGCAATTATTTGGAGAATTACGTAAGAAATATGATTATTTGATCATTGATGTGCCACCGGTAATTCCGGTTACTGATGCTTGTGTGTTGGCCTCAAAGGTGGATGGTGTGGTATTGGTAATTGGAGCTGGTATTGTCCGTCCGGAGATTGCAAAACAAGCTAAAGAACTGTTGCAAAAAGCCCAGGGGAATATATTGGGAGTCGTTTTGAACCGCGTTGAAATCGAATCCAAATACGCCTCTTATTATTGTTATATTGAGCAACAAAATTGATGTCGTAAAGGGGATTGAAAGAATTACAACTTAGTGAAGGGGTCATTAAGAATGGTTAACAGGAAACCAAAAACAATCATCAATTTACTGCAAATGCTTGGCGACTTTGTGTTGGTTAATCTGGCAATTGTTTTACTGGTTAAGTATATATTCAATGGAAATGAACCGTGGCAAGATTTGCAAGCTAAATTAATCTTTATTTTACTGACAACAGTTATTGCCAAGATAACCTTTGAGTTTTTTGGGCTTTATGATAATGAGGAAAAAACATGGACAGAACAGATTGCTTCATTAATAGTTTCGCTAGTATTTTTAAATCTCCTGATGGTAGTTGTCCTTTATATTATGGGAATTCATGATCTATCATTGAAGCTTTTGTTATTGATACCTGTTGTCCAGTTCGCCACACTCTTCATCTGGCATTGGTTTATCTTTGAGATCGAACGAAGAATGACCTTACCCAGTAGGACGATTATTATTGCTCCTAGCACTGAAATTGGTGAAATTATTGAGAAGGTTGATAATGGTTTTGATCAGATCTTGGGTGTGGTTTCCGATACGCAAACTCAAATTAATAATGATAAATATCGTTGGTTAGGTACTTATCAGGATATGATGGAGGTTTGCAGTACCTATAAACCAGACAAAATAATTATCTCCGGAAATACGCCGGAAGAGTATAAGAAGATTGCGGTCCAAAAATCAATCAAGTTTGAAGTGGAAGTATTAGTAATTCCGGGTCTGTATGAGATTATGCTTTCACAAAACCCGATTGGCCAGATTAAAGATACATTGGTTTTTCGGGTTGGTACTGCTGACAATGTTGGTAAAGAACATATTAAACGCATAATTGATCTTGGTTTGGGTTTAGTGGGTTTAATAATATTCTTCCCGGTAATGTTGATTGTAGCGTTGTTGATTAAACTGGAATCACCCGGCCCGATTATTTACAGTCAAGAGCGGATCAGTCTTCATGGCAAACGGTTTATGTTACTCAAATTTCGGACGATGGTCCAGGGGGCCGAAGATAAAACCGGACCGGTTTTGGCAACGGAGCAGGATCCACGGATCACTAAAGTGGGACGGTTTTTGCGGGCTACCCGTCTGGATGAACTACCACAAATCTTTAATATTATCAAAGGAGATATGAGTTTTGTTGGTCCGCGTCCGGAACGTCCCTTCTTTGTTGAGCAGTTTGAGAAGACCGTTCCCGATTATTACTTCCGGCATTTTATTAAACCAGGCCTTACCGGTTTGGCCCAGATTGCCGGAAGGTACAGCACTTCGGTTGAGGATAAGATTAGGTATGATCTGTTGTATCTCCAGAAATTCTCATTATTACTTGACCTGCAGATCATTTTGTTAACGATTAAAGTTATTTTAATGAAAGATAAAGCGTCGTAATGTTTTAAAAGTAATCGAATCCGATCCATATCATAATTATTAAGGAGAGCTCAATGGCAGATAAAGTTTTATTCAGCGCGACGGTAGATGGGCATATCGAGGCCTTTCATCTGCCGTATTTGAAATATTTTCATGACAACGGTTTTGAAGTGCACGTGGCTTCAAAAGGCAATAAACAGATCCCTTGGGTTGACCGGAAGTATGACATTCCGTTTGAACGGTTTCCGTTTAAGCCTAATAATTTAAAGGCTTTTTTAATGCTGAAAAAGATCATTGATGAAAACCATTACCGTTTGATTCATTGCCATACACCGGTCGGTAGTGTGTTAACCAGATTTGCCGCCCGGGATGCCCGAAAACGGGGCACAAAAGTTATTTATACTGCCCATGGATTTCATTTTTATCATCAGGCGCCGTTGATCAACAATCTCCTCTATAAAAAGATGGAAATCCTGGCGGCTAAATATACGGATCTACTGATCACCATCAATCAGGAGGACTACGAGGCAGCCCAAAGATTACAGTTACAAAAAGACGGGAAGATCTATTTTGTGCCTGGAGTTGGCGTTGATGTTGAGAAATATCAAAATATCACGGTTGATCGGGCCCAAAAAAGGGCTGAATTTGGCATTCCGGAACAAGCCTTAGTCTTTATTGCGGTTGGGGAGTTGATTCATCGAAAGAATCACGTTCAAGCAATAACTGCCTTTGCTGAATTTGCCAAGCAGGTTACACGTGATACCCGCCTGATTATCTGTGGTGAAGGACCGTTAAAATCAAAATTGCAACAATTGGCCGTCGATTTAGGAGTAGCCGACCGGGTTTGTTTAGCGGGCTTTCGCCGTGATATCTCCCAACTACTGAAAGCTTGTGACATCTTTCTGTTTCTCTCTTTTCAGGAGGGACTTCCGGTAGCGGTGATGGAAGCAATGGCGGCAGGCTTGCCGGTCATCGCAACCCGGATTCGCGGTAATGTTGATCTGTTAGGGGGAGTTACCGAGAATTGTTTGGTAGCAGTAAATGACGTTGCAGCAACAGTGACACTCATGCACAAACTGGCTGCCAATCCAGAGTTTTGTAAGCAGGTAGTGAGCGAACAACACCAACAGATCAGAAAGTATGACTTAGAGGCAGTATTGGGTGAAGTCACTGTTCTTTATCAAACGATACTTGGCGCTAAAGTGTAAGCTGTGTTTGGATGCTGACAAAGGAGATTCTTGAATGAACTTGGCTGTAAAAAAGCATGATTTACTCAATAACGTACTGGTGATCGGTGTAGGGAGTATTGCTTCAAAATTATTGATTTTTCTGTTATTACCACTAGTAACCCGTTACTTATCAAAAGCAGATTTCGGATTCTACGAATTAATTATTACCAGTGTTCAAATCTTTATCCCGCTGATCACGCTGCAGATGAATGATTGTTTATTCCGTTTTTTACTGGATACTAAGGATGATTCCGAACGCAGCCGGATAATCTCCAATGCGTTTACCATAGTAGGTATTTGGCTATCAGTCTGTCTGATATTATATTTGTTTTATTGGATTATTAATCAAGTCTATCTCCAATATCAAATCAATAACAATCTGTTCTGGTTGATATTAATCTATGCTTTTGGGCAGACTGTCTTCGCACTCTGGCAGCAGGTTGCCCGAGGCAATTCCAATATTCGTCTCTTTGCGTTATCCGGTGTAATCAGTGGAGTTTTGATAATTGGCTTAACGAGTCTGGCAACCTGCTTTTTTCAGAACCACCGGCTGATGGTGGTGGTCTTAGCAGCGGTTTGCGCCTTTTTAATTACAATTATTTTTCTGGAATTACGCTTAAAAGTATTGAAAAGTATCAAATTTAAGGCAATAAACTTTAATTTGCAACGGGAACTAATCAGATTTTCGCTACCGTTGTTGCCTAATTCGCTTAGCTGGTGGATTCTTCACATGGCTAACCGGTATATTATCTTATACTTTTCGGGAATTGAAGCCGTGGCCACATTTTCAGTAGCCTCCAAGTTTGCGGGTTGGATGACGATTATTAACAGTATTTTCATTACTGCCTGGCAGGAAAGCGCGATCAAGGAGAGTCAATCTGATGAACGGGGTTTATTTTACAGCAAAACTTTTGCAGCGTATACCAAAATACTCTTTTCAGCTGTTATGCTCTTTTTACCGCTGGTTCAGCTTGGATATGGGCTATTAGTCGGTTCGGGATATGACAATGCTCGCGAGTACATACCAATGCTCTTTTTATCTAGTGTTTTCATCTCATTCACTTCGTTCTTTGGAGTCCATTATCTGAGTACCAAAAAGACAATGGGTGCGTTGACGACAACGGTTATTGGCGCAATTGTTAATGTTGTTGTATTGCTCCTGTGCTATTCCAAGTTGGGCTTAAGTGCAGTAGCAATTGCGCAATTAATCAGTGGTGTAGTGATGAGTAGTTTACGCTATTTGGATTTGCGCCAAACGGTTCCGATGCAGATTGACTTTAAGCAGTTGCTTGGTTTGTTAGCCGGTGCAATTATAACAATCCTAATCTATTTAAGTGGTAATCAGGCTCTTATCGCCGGGAGTTTACTGATAACGTTGGTACTGACATTGAAACTGAATCAACCAATAATCGTTAGTACCTGGAATTTATTTAAACCTTATCTTCAAAAAAAAGCAGTTGAAGGATGAATTGTTGATGCGAGTCTTACATTTATTAAGCAGTAATATTAAGTCTGGCGCTGAAAATGTAGCAATTCAGATTATGCGCCTGTTTCAAAATGAGGTTGAAATGTTTTATGCCTCACCAGACGGGCCAATCAGGGATGAGCTTGCGGTTTTAGGAGAACGTTTTGTTCCAGTTCCATCTCTAAGTCCGTTAAACGTTACCAAGATTAAACGAGTGATCCATGCCATTAAACCGGACCTGATTCATGCTCATGATCTCCGGGCCAGTACCGTTGCTTGTTTAGTTGCGGGGAAGATACCGATAATCTCACATCTTCATGTCAATTACAAGTCGATGCAACGGATCGGATTCAAGTCGTTAAGTTACTATCTGTGTCTCCCAAAGATTGAGTATGTCTTTGCAGTTTCTGATTCGGTCTTAAACGATTACTTGTTTTCTAAGACGCTGCGTTCGAAATGTACGGTGCTTTATAATGTGATTGATCAAAGCTATATCGAAGCGCAGGTCGCTGCCGATCCCAACAATTACAGTTTTGATATCCTGTTTTTGGGGAGGTTATGTCCCCAGAAAGATCCAGTTAGATTGATCAACATCATTGATTTATTAAGAAGACAACTTCCAGAGGTGAACGTTGCCATCGTTGGCGAAGGAGAGTTGCGGGGTGAAGTCGAGGTGCTGGTCAAAGAACGCCGGTTAACCAACAACATTACTTTTTTGGGGTTTGTCTCCAATCCTTATAAAATTATTGCCAATTCAAAAGTAGGCCTATTCTGTTCGGTATTTGAAGGCTACCCGATGGCGGCACTGGAAGAGATGCTGCTGGGTGTTCCAATTGTTTCCACTCCAACCGATGGAATGACCAAACTGATTCACAACGGAGTCAACGGCTTTTTAGGGACTACTGATCTGGAGTTGGCAGGCTGTTTATTTGAAGTACTTACTGATGAGGGGTTGTTAAGAAAGTTGTCGCAAGGAGCTGTTACTACGGCAACGCAGCGCAATAACACCGAAGTCTATAAACAGGTTATTGCCGCGCAATATCAACTTTGTCTGAAGAAGCGATTAAAAAATGGTTAGAAGTGAGCGTAGAGCTTTTGTTAATCCTTCGGTTGGATCAGGGATTAGGAATTATCTTCGTGACAATCCGCTAGCAGCGGCTTTGATGTTTGGCATTAATTTGTTAGCTGCCTTTTATTTGCCATGGTATATTGGGTTAGTGGTTAGCTGCTGTAATATTCTCATCTTTCAAAACAGCATTTATGCGATGTTAATCTTTTTTTCGCTGTTTGAAATTAAGTTTTATGGGTATTTCTCAATTTATAATTTAATCTCGGTTTTTTATATCGTAGTTTTTTTAATCAAACTGATCCTGGGGCAGAAACGGATTATACTCTGTAACGACATTTATCTTTATTTTGTATTGATCGGGATCTACCTGTTTGGATTATTTAATTTTCTTTATTTCTTTCCTTATCCAATTGAATTATTTGAGAATATTCTCAATGGAATTCTGAATTTAATCAAAGTAATCATTGGTTTTGTGTTGTTTCTGGACCTGGCTTCGGCAACCAGTGAACAACTGAAAGCAATCTTTAAAGTGATGCTTTATTGTTTTGGTTTTGGGATTTTGGCGTTATTTATTTACTTTCTTACCAGTGCAACAACCTTCAGTATTTATTCCAGATATACCATTATGGGAGTTAATAATAATGATTTTGCAGGCCGTTTAGCAGTTATTGCCCCAGTGATAATGATTGCGTTGTCTTTAAAAGAATATCGTTTCAGAACCAAGCTGCTTTTACTTGCTTCATTAGGGCTGGCGCTGTATATGATTTTATTGACCGGTTCCCGTACCGGATTGGTCTGTATTAGTCTGGGACTATTATTGGCATTATGTTATTCGTCGTTGTCACTGAAACAGAAATTCATTGCAATAACATCTTCGGCAGTATTGCTATACTTGGCGTTAGGATACTGGGGTCAGGACTTAATGCAACGAACCCTTGATTCAAGTTCATTGTCGGAATTATCAACCGGGCGACTTGATATCTGGATTGCATTATTACGCTCAATCGCTAATGAACGGATTTTTTTCGGATATGGTGTCGGTAGAGATACGATCAAGATAATCAGTGGAATTTATGGCAGCTATAGCGCATACGATCATAATATCTTTTTAGCGGCATTAATCTCCTTTGGAGTTGTCGGATTGGGAATCTATGCCGGGTTTGTAACCAAACCGATTTGGTTTATGATGCGCAAACGCTTTTTGGATCAGACGTATCTGATCCCGTTTTTAATGGGGTTCGCCGCGGTAATCTCCGGAATGTTTTTATGTTGGATCTTCGAAGAAACTTTATTGTATTCGGTATCAATTGCTTTGGCGACAGCGAATGTACTGTCGCGACATCAATATACTTACCAAAGAGGTGATTGTAATCAGTTCGGTATGTAACCAGGTCAATCCGGAATTATGCGCCGGTTGCGGTGCATGTATGAATATCTGCCCCAATGACGCACTTGAAATGACCTGTGATCAGGCAGGGTTTTTAATTCCGCAAGAAGTTGCGGGAAGGTGCATTCAGTGTAACTTATGTGTGGAAATCTGCCCGGCAATTAATCGTGGTTTAAGGGAGGTTAACCAATACGCGGAAGCTTATGGTTGTTTTATCAGCGACCAGGCTGAACGGCAAAGAAGCGCTTCCGGTGGAGCTTTTGTGGCATTAGCCAAAGCAGTGATCAATCTGGGTGGCATTGTTTATGGAGCTTCTTTTGATGAGGATTATCATGTAAAACATATCGGAGTTGATAAAATTGACGATCTCCAATTGTTGCAGGGGTCGAAATATCTTCAAAGTGAGATTGGTTACAGCTTTCGTTCGGTAGAAAAGCATCTAGGAAATAACCGTCTGGTGCTTTTCTCGGGGACACCGTGTCAGATTGCCGGTTTATATGGTTATCTTCAAGATCGGAGTTTATTGAAGAATCTGATTACCGTTGATCTGATCTGTCACGGGGTACCGTCAGAACGTGTCTTTCAGGATTATCTGGCATGGTTGCAAAGGAAGAAGCATTCCCGAATTAAAGCATTTACTTTTCGTTCGAAGAAGGCCGGGTGGAATAATTATGGTTGTGAAGCCCATTTTGAAAATGAGAAACGTTATTTTCGAATGTGGTGGACGGATCCGTTTATGATTGGTTTTATCAACAACTTTTATTTAAGAAGCTCCTGTTACCACTGCCCTTATGTTGGTCTGCCGCGTTGGGGAGATTTGACAATTGGCGATTTTTGGGGCGTAGACAATGAACATTTTGATCGCAAAGGGGTCTCTGTGATCCTAATCAACAGTAAACAAGGGAGATGGCTATTTGAAAATCTCACCGGGGTGGATTTGTTTAAGGCCGACTTAAGACAGGTGGTCAAACATAATTTTCCGTTGCGGCAGCCGGCGGAGATTAACCCAAAGGCAGCAGCTTTTTTCGAACTGTATCGAAGTAAGGGGTTTGCTGCCGCCCAACAAAAATACTTAAAGTTTCCGGCTCTAAAATTTATCCTCTTTAAAATATATTGGTACAGCCAGTTTATCTTTGGCGAACGTTGGTACCGGCGGTTAAAAGCAAAATTTTAATTGCCAGGGCTGTTTTGTGCAGTTACAAGACTGGAGGTAACAAATGAAAATCAGTATGTTAACTTTCTTCAAAGCAATTAATTATGGGACCTTTTTGCAGGCCTATGCTTTACAACAGACGTTATTGCAATTAGGTTATGATGTAGAAGTCATTAATTATAATGCGATGAGCGAATTGGCCCAGAATGACCTTAAAAATGCAGCGATAGGATATTTGAGACATCCCATAATCGCCTGTCACAAACTGCTCAAGAAACTCCGTTTTGATCGAGCGCATCGTGCTTTAAGGCTTACCAAGCCAATGTCAGGCAGTGAAGTGCGTAGTCAACCGTTTGAGCATGTCCTGATTGGAAGCGATGAAGTTTGGAAAGTAAGCCATCCGGCGATTAACGATATCTCGCTGTTTTTCGGTAAGGACCTGGCAGCGGTGCAGCTATCTTCTTATGCCGCCAGTGTTGGGAGTGATACTGATTTTGAGAATGTTCCTTTTGATATTGCCGCGTTATTAAGCCGGTTTAACCATCTCTCGGTTCGCGATGACAATACCAAGAAGATGGTGGCCAAGTTTTTGGGAAAGGAAGTTCCGATTCATCTCGATCCTACTTTTTTATATGAATTTAACAGTGAGACTGCACCTGTTAAACATCGCAATTTTATTTTAATCTATAGTAAGACAATAACTGAACAACCGATTATTAATGAGATCAAATCGTATGGAGAGAGATTAAATAAAAAGATTATTGCAGTTGGTCCAATTCAACCATGGGCTGACCAGAACATCCATAACGCTGGGCCCTTTGAATTTCTAAGTATGCTTAAGGCGGCTGATGGTGTAATTACTTCGTTGCATCACGGTGTAGTATTTGCAATTCATTACAATAAACCATTTTGTGTCTTGATGAATGAACTGATTAAAAATAAAGTCACCCCCATTTTAAACTGGCTTAATTTACCGAATGTCTATAACCAAAGTGGCGACATCATGTTCAGTCTTGAAAAGAATGTCAATTGGCAACAGATTAACAGCTTAGTTAATAAAGTGCGGGAGGCATCAATTGAATACTTAAGGGGATTGGCAAGCTAATCAATCATCATTAAGGATGGAGAGTAACGATGGCGACATATTTAGTTACCGGTGGGGCCGGTTTTATTGGATCACATATTGTCAATAAGCTTGTAGCCGAGAATGAGCAGGTAATTGTGGTTGATAACCTGACTACCGGTTCGTTGGAGAATTTACGGGGGATTATCGATCAGATCAATTTTATCAAGGCTGATATCATGGATACCACCACAATGGGTCAGATCATTCAAAAAGTTGACTATATCATTCATCAGGCCGCCAAGATTTCGGTAATCGAGTCGGTGGAAGATCCGGTTGGGTTTCACGACATCAATGTTACTGCAACTCTCAACCTCTTGGAGTTAGCCAAAAAGTCCAAGGTAAGAAGGTTTGTTTTAGCTTCATCATCAGCGGTATATGGCGCAAATTCAAATCTGCCATTGGCGGAGACCGAACCGGCAGCCCCGCTTTCGCCCTATGGGGTTAATAAATTGATTGGTGAGATCTACGCCCGGCTCTATTATGAGCTTTATGGTTTAGAGACAGTCTGTTTGAGGTATTTCAATGTTTTTGGCCCCAAGCAACGTCCTGATTCGCCATATGCAGCGGTCATTCCGAAATTTGTTGCCAACTTAATTGTTGATAAGCCGGTTCAAATCTATGGTACCGGAGAACAGACCCGTGATTTTATCTTTGTTGAAGATGTAGCAGCTGCTAACATAGCAGCTTGCCGTTGCAGTGATATCGGGGGTGAAGTCTTTAACATTGCTTCTGGGAAACAGGTTTCGGTAAATGACCTTTTTATCCAAATCTCGCATATGCTGTTAAGCAATAGCACCCCGGAATACCAACCGCCACGTGAAGGGGAGGTGCTCCATTCAGTAGCATTGACCGCCAAGAGTGAGACCAAACTGAATTTTAAACCAGCGGTTAGTTTCGAGGAAGGGCTTGAGAAGACAGTTTATTGGTATAAGGTGCATTGATGGAGGGATTTAGATGATTAAGCAATTTGGGACCGCATGGCCCCAAATTCCCGAGGTTTTTTGTTGTTTATTGAAAGTAATGCTTTTAGAGATGGTTGAATTTCCTGGTGTACTGATGATAGCTTGACTTTTCGACATTTGATTACCATTTATTTTGGTTATCTCTTGTTGTATGATTGTTTGCAATTGCTCAGAATTAGCAATTGTATTCCATGCTTGGCGATTAGGAAACTCCGCAAGTGAATTGCAGCTTTGATCATTCCATAAAATAATTTTTCCGGTTTTGATATCTTCAGTAATGTAAAAATTAATACCGTTGTGTTCGGCGCAATGTTTAGAGTTTGTCTTTAATTGTTCAAAACCTTCATATCCTAATGATTTTCCAAAGTTGTTCCATTTCATTTGTTTGGCTAGTGCCACATAGTTGACAGGTTGATGTTCTTCATGGAACCATTTGGGCCAGTGGAAATTATCATTTTCAGTTTTGTTTTGTCCAGTTACTGTATTTCGGGATTTTTCACTTCCCTCTAATTCTTTAGAGGAACTGATTGGGTTTGAATTAATCGAGTTAACTGTCTGTTGCTTAACCTTTCCTTGTTTTTGCTCACTCTTGATGGTCTCGGATTGTCCTGTTTCCTTCTTTTTTTCGTCTGATTTTTGTTGGGTTTCTCTTTTGCCTTTACCGGTTACTGTTTTATATGCTGAATCAAGCCAGTCTTTTGCTTTCTCGGTTAATGCTTCAATTGTTGCACCGACTTCCTTTTTACCCATTTTATACAAATAAACTATCCTAGAGATGCTTTGGGCAAATTCCACTTCACTTTCTGTTGCGCGGTATTTTTCGTTGAACTGACCATCTTGGTTACAACTATCTATGAAATTAATTGGACTATGGGAGTAAGGAACCCCAGCCAGTATGAAGTTGAGCTTTTGCCGGAAATAGTCCCTGATATTTTCAATATTCCTATCAATTTTATATACTCCTGAATTCCATAAATCTTCAAAATAATAGCCAAGGTTTTGAGAATAATCAAAATTGGAGCGCATTGCTGGATACATCGGACTGTCTAATTGTTGATTGTTTTTTTTGTAAATCTTTTCTCCGAGGTGGATCCCATAGTTGGCAATGATATCCCAGATGTCGTTGTAATTTTTAATATTGGAATAATCCGCTAATAGAGCTTCTTTTGACAGGCATTGAGCAACTCCAACAGCATTGAAAGTGGTTGTTTCAAAGTTTCGACCCATGGTTTCATAAGCTAAGTATTGGGCCAGACCGCCACCCAGAGAATGACCTGTAAAACTCAGTTTGGTATTGGGTGGGAGGTCCTTTAAAGATTTAACATTTAAAGTTTCACAGACAAAGCGTTTTGCATCTTCAAATTGCACAATTAGTTGTGCGTCCCAAGCTGTTGCGATTTTGGCATCAATCTTAACATCCTGAAAGAATCTTAGGAGTTCATTTGGTTCAGTCCCTCTAAAGGCAATAACGATCTCTCCTTGGGGACTCATGAAAGCAGTTGCTGAAAAACCTGATTTAGTATTTGGCCAGTAGTTTATTATTTTCCAGTCTTTAATAGATTCAAAGTGTTTTTGCCAAATTACATTTTCCTTTTTACTTAAATATTTGTTTAGACTTGAATCTTCTTTTTTAAGAAGATTTTCAATGGTTATTATTTCATTCGTTTTTTTATTTAGAAATTCAGTAAAATCATTATAACAAATCTGACTTAATATTAGATTTTCTTTATAGGTAGCCATTTTTTAATTCTCCGTTTCATTTTCATTATTAATTAGACTGTATTGATGTAAGTAACTTGCTCTTGAATATATTAAATTGCTAATATCTTCTGGCTTATTTATGCTATTTAAGTCGTTAATGAGAAATCGACAAAGTACTATGCCACGATCATTTGGTTCAAACTCAACAAATTCAGATACTCGTCCAAAAAGATGATCTTTGGGAGCTTTTTTCACTTTTTTTTCATGTTCCTTGTTAAAATAGGTGATTTCTAAATCTATTTCTTTGTAGTTGGGATTTTGTAACTTTTTAATAATATTGAACAGATTTTCGGCTTGATTAGTTGATAAATTTCCTGTCGCCAAATTTATAAATTCATCTAAACGCTGATTATAATCTTCTAAACTGACAAACGTGCCGTAACGAATGCTTAGATCAATCCGATCTTTAAATAATTGTTCAGCTTTATCGATATCAATTGTCTTCCCATTTAATTCACTCCGCTTATAAGTAGCTAAAATCATGGCAGATACTAAGTCGTTATTTAAAATTGCTTTGAGTTCTTTGTCTTTTTGTTTCTCCCAGTAATCCCGAATATATGTCTCACCAAAGGTCCGTCTCTCTGGAGGGATATTTTCATTGGCAGCGGTACCAATATCAAACTTTAAATCCGGATCATCTTTGGGATAAGCGATCCCGCCAATCACTGTTGAACCACCAAGTTCCTGCCAGTAATAGTGAAGCTTTGTCACTACAAACTCTTTACCGTATTCCCTCTTGAGGTAGTTTTCCATCATTGTTTTAAAGCGTAATTTTTTACTTATGTCCAGGACAACAATGATTAAAATGAATGCGGTAATACAGATTAACGTTATTCTCAGTTTACTTTTGAGTTTAAACATCAATATCAACTCCACTCATAAACTCATTAAATGTCTATTAGAGTGTTCGAAATCCTTTTTCTACAGATCAGGTTAATTTCCTTCAAAAGTAGGAACTTTTTTACAATTTTTAAATAATGATTAAAGTACTGTCAGTTTTATTACGTGCGGCATAAGTTAAAGTTAGAGAAAAAACGATTGGGTTTTATGACTAGGTATATTTAGAAAGGGGTATCAGCATGATCACTCCGCATGGTGGAGTTTTAGTTGAAAATTACTTATCTCCGGAAGAAGTCTTAAAGTATCAGGAAGAACTGCCGGGATTAAAGAAGATTGTGTTAGATTCGGTTGAGATATCTGATCTGGAGTTAATTGCCAATGGGGCATTTAGCCCTTTAACAGGGTTTATGAACGAGAAAGATTACTTGGGGGTATTACATCATAATCGCCTGGCAAACGGACTGGTCTGGACAATACCAATAACTTTGAGTATCCCGGTTGAATTATCAAGCAAGTACTTTGAGGGTGATCTTGTTGCTCTGGTTTCGCCGAAAGAAGTTTTGTTAGGAATTATGCAGGTTGAAGCAATTTATCACCGCAACCGGCAGGAAGAAGCATTATCCGTCTATGGAACTTTAGATAAGAAGCATGACGGAGTGAATTATCTGTTTTCAAAAGGGGAAATATTGCTGGGGGGTAAAGTCAAAGCAGTAAAAGCGAACCTGCCCCGGGAGTTTGGTAATTATCGTTTAACACCCAAACAGTTACGTGGAGAATTTGAGGCAAGAAACTGGAAGAGTGTTGTTGCCTTTCAAACGCGGAACCCGATTCACCGGGCGCACGAATACTTGCAGAAAGTTGCGCTGGAGATGGTTGATGGGCTGCTGATTCATCCGTTGGTGGGGTTTACGAAACCGGGTGATATACCGGCGGAAATCAGGATGCGTTGTTATGAAGTGATTATCGCTAACTACTATCCAAGCAATCGGGTGAAATTAAGTGTTTTTCCGGCAGCGATGCGTTACGCCGGACCAAAAGAAGCGGTTTTCCATGCGTTGGTGCGTAAGAATTATGGTTGTACTCATTTTATCGTCGGCCGGGACCATGCCGGGGTCGGTAACTATTATGGTACCTATGATGCCCAAAACATCTTTGATCAATTTGCACCAGAAGAGATTGGTATTGATATTCTTAAATTTGAGAATACCTTCTTCTGCACTAAATGCGGGAATATGGCTTCGGCAAAGACCTGTCCTCACCAGAGCGACCGTCAGATCTTTCTTAGTGGGACTAAAGTCCGGCAGATGCTTAGTGAAGGGATGCAATTGCCGGAGGAGTTTACCAGACCGGAGATTTCGCAGATTTTAATGGAGTACTATCATAATTTAATCAATTGATCCGGGAGATTGGGTGATGCAGCCAATTTATGTCATTTTAGCCGGAGGCCGGGGTGAACGGTTTTGGCCGTTGAGCCGGTCGAATTACCCCAAACAGCTGTTAAAGCTCTTTGACGAGCAATCTTTACTCCAGGCGACAGTAGCCCGAATACGGGATTTAGCTGAATGTAGCAGGATAATGGTGGTGACCAATGTTGCTTATGAAGCGGAGGTTCGGAAGCAACTGCCTTTCCTGCCAGACGAGAATATTATCGTTGAACTGGAAAGCCGCAACACGGCACCGGCAGTTGGACTAGCTGCATTCACTATTAAGCAGCGATTTCCAAAAGAAAATCCGGTAGTGGCTTTTATGCCAAGTGATCTTTGGGTAAAAAAACCGGAGGTGTGGCAAGAGTTTTTAAAAGCTGGGTGTTCTTATTGCAGTCAGACCAATCTTCCGGTAATCCCCGGTACGATCCCGACCCGCCCCGAAACCGGCTACGGTTATATTCAAAGGGGTGAACTGTTGGGTGAGAGTGCTGGGTTATCTTATTATACTGTAAAACGTTTCACCGAGAAGCCTGATTTAGAAACTGCTAAAAGTTATTTAACCAGCGGTGATTATCTGTGGAACGGCGGTATCAGTATCTGGCGCAATGATTACCTGTTGCAGGCAATTGCTGATTACTTACCGGAGTTATATAAGGGATTGACTCAATTAACGTTTGCTTTAGACCAAGACAATACCAGCGCGAACAGGATTTATTCCAACTTACCGGCAATCTCGGTTGATTACGGTCTGTTAGAACGGGTGAAGCGCTTAACGGTCTTTATTGCTGATTTTGAATGGGATGATTTGGGTAATTGGCTTGCGTTGGAACGGACTTTTAATCCTGACAATCATGGCAATGTGATTATGGCGCGCCACCTTGGGCTGGATACCAGTGACAGTATTATCGTTAATCAAGAAAAACCGGTAGTAACCCTGGGAATCGACGGACTGATCATTGTTGAGACTCCGGATGTCTTAATGGTCATTGCCAAAGATCGGGTTGCAGATATCAGGAGACTGATTAAAACGATCAAAGAAAGTGATTTCAAAGAGTTGTTATGAGATTAAATAAATAAGTTTTGGTTCTTTTTTGATCCAAAAATTGCTTTATAGGACGAATTCATTTATAATTTAAATTATCATTTGTGCAAGCCCTGGACGGGCTTTAATCACAATAATAGCTACACTATCAAGGAGTTCATACAAGATGATCCGTTTTCTGACTGCCGGGGAATCACATGGACCGGCTTTAACTGCAATAATAGAGGGATTTCCGGCTAATCTGCCATTAACAGCCTTGGACATTCAACGGGATTTGGACCGGCGGCGGCAAGGCTATGGACGGGGTGGCCGGATGAAGATCGAAGGCGATCAGGTAACTATTCTGTCAGGGGTACGTGGTGGTCTGACGTTAGGGTCGCCAATCGCGTTACAGATTGAGAATAAAGACTGGGAACGCTGGTCGCAGGTGATGTCCGTAGAGAAGCTTGAAACACCGGAGACGGTAACTATTGCTGCTGATCAAAGACTATCGCAGATCGCCGCCACGGTTACAAAACCGCGACCGGGACATGCTGATCTGGCCGGAGCTTTAAAATATGGACATCAGGATCTGCGTAATATTTTAGAACGTGCCAGTGCCAGAGAAACTGCCATGCGGGTGGCAGTGGGAGCGGTAGCCAGGAAACTGCTCGGCGAATTTGGGATTGAGGTCTTCAGTGGCGTCCTGCAGATCGGTAAGGCTGTTGCTACGGAGGTACCTGAAGATTTGGCGGTATACCGTTTCAATGTTGCTAATTCTCCTGTTGCAACTCCGGATCCGGCCGCTGCGGAAGCAATGATCAACCAGATCGATCAGGCAAAAGAACGCGGGGATTCATTAGGAGGAGTGATTGAGGTACTGGCCAGTGGGATTCCTGTTGGCTTAGGCAGTCATGTTCATTGGGACCGGCGGTTGGATGCCCGGTTAACTGCAGCACTGATGAGTATTCCAGCGATTAAGGGAGTGGAGATTGGACTTGGCTTTCAAGTGGCGGGTCTGTTCGGTTCGGAAGTCCATGACCAGATTTATTACAGTCAGGAAAGAAACTTCTATCGTCAAACCAACAATGCCGGTGGAATTGAGGGTGGCATCAGTAATGGCGAACTGATCCGGATTCGGTTGGCAATGAAACCAATCCCGACTTTGTACCAACCACTCCAGACAGTTGATCTTCAGACTAAAGAAGTTGTTAGCGCCAGTGTGGAGCGTTCTGATGTCTGTGCCGTACCTGCGGCAGCGGTGGTAGCGGAAGCGATGGCCTGTTGGGTATTGGCAGACGCTTTCCTTGAAAACTTTTCGGGTTCTACTTTGGCAGACGTCCACAATTACTATACTGAATATCAAAAGCGGGTAACTGCCCAATGAATATAGTCTTAATTGGATTTATGGCTACCGGTAAATCTACGCTTGGAAAGGCTTTAGCGAAACGTTTGAACTGGGAGTATCTTGATACTGATAAATTGATTGAGCAGAAAGCAGGTTGTTCAATTCCCCGGATCTTTGCGGAAAAGGGTGAGAGTTATTTTCGGCAACTGGAAGCCAGTGTCGCAAAGGAATTAGCTTCTGCTGAGAAGAAAGTGATCGCGACCGGCGGGGGTTTCCCCCTTAATCCGGAGAATATCCACCAACTGCGGCCAAGCAGTCTGATTGTTTGTTTAACTGCTGCGCCGGAGGTGATCTACCAACGGGCGTCCAGAGATACCAATCGTCCGTTATTGCAAGTAGCAGATCCATTGGCAAGGATCAAGCAACTCCTTGCTGAACGGGCCAGCTGTTATGCCAATGCCGACCTGGCAATTGATACTTCGCTTTGGGATCCTGAAGTGCTTATTGCTGATATTCTTGCAGAAATGAAGAGGAGAGGGTTGAGGATTGATGGAGACTGTTAAACTGCATTTAGCTGAGAAGAGCCGTATCTATTCAATCTTGATTGGTGAAGGATTGATTGAAGAGGCGGGACGTTTACTTCAAGAACACCAAATTAAGGGAAGAATCTTAATCGTAACCAATCCGACGGTTGCCCAGTGGTATTTACAGCCATTGCTGTTATCATTGACAACTGCCGGTTACCAGGTTGACTATATCGAGATTCCCGATGGCGAAGAATATAAATCATTGGAACAAGCCAATCGTATCTACGATCGGTTGCTGAATGATCGTTACGACCGCAAGACAACACTGATTGCCCTTGGCGGCGGAGTGATCGGTGATCTGACCGGTTTTGTTGCCGCTACCTATATGCGGGGGGTAAGATTGGTGCAGGTCCCAACCACTTTACTGGCGCAGGTTGATTCCAGTATCGGCGGTAAAGTGGCAGTAAACCATCCGCTTGGTAAAAACATGATTGGCGCATTTTATCAACCGGATGTGGTAATTGCGGATGTTACTACCTTAAAGACATTGCCACCAAGAGAGTTGAGCGCGGGGATGGCGGAAGTAATCAAGCATGGAATTATTCTGGATGAAAATTATTTTAATTTGGTTGCAGCTGAGCGAGAAGCAATCCTCAAGCTGGACTCCAATTTTATGACCTATGTGGTCCTTGGCTCATGTAAGATTAAGGCGGCAGTAGTTGAAGAAGATGAAAAAGAAACCGGAATCCGCGCGTACCTTAATTTTGGACATACCATCGGTCATAGTTTAGAAAGTATCACTAATTACAACCGATTTAGACATGGTGAAGCCGTTGCCTTAGGTATGGTAGCTGCAACACGAATCGCAGTTAAAACCGGATTGTTGAAAGATGCATCATTGATCGAACTGCTGGAGAAGTGTCTGACAGGATTAAATCTACCGGTCCGGATTCCGGAATTAGCGGTTACAGCGATTTGCGACAGTATGAACCTTGATAAAAAGGTCGAGTATGGTAAGTTGCGTTGGGTGATGCCAAAACGCCTTGGTGAAGTGGAAATCGCAACGGATATACCGCTGGACGTGGTCCAAGGGGTTTTAACCGAAATGGGGGCGATCTGAAATGTATCGAGTATTAGTATTACATGGTCCGAACCTTAATTGGCTGGGGAAACGGGAACCGGAAGTTTACGGTCATACCACTTTGGCAGAGATCAATGAACAGTTAACCAATCTCGCCAGTGAACTTGGAGTTACGTTAAAGATCTTCCAAAGCAACTCGGAAGGAGCATTAATCGATACTATCCAGGCGGAAGCCGAATGGGCTCAGGCAATCCTGATTAACCCCGGGGCATATACTCATTATAGCTACGCTTTACGTGATGCGTTGGCGAGTGTCGCTCATCCGGTGGTTGAGGTCCATTTGAGCAATGTCCATAGACGGGAAGAATTTCGTCATCATTCGGTGATTGCGCCGATCGCCACCGGGCAGATCATGGGCTTTGGCGTCGATAGTTACTTGTTAGGGCTTCGGGCGATCTGGAGTTTGTTGTGTGAAAAGAAAGGTTGAGTGAGGGCGATCTGCTAACGCGGACGATTTAACGAAAATTATAACTTGATGAATTAGTTGCTGAGGAAATAACGCTATGATCAAAATTGAAAAAGTTACTGAAAATAAGAAACAGTTTCTTGATTTATTGTTGTTGGCGGATGAGCAGGAGAATATGATCGACAAGTACTTGCTACAGGGAGACTTGTTTGCTTTATATGATGGTGATTTAAAGAGTGTCTGTGTAGTAGTGGCATTAGACAGTGAAACCTGCGAGTTGAAAAACATTGCGACCTATGAGAAATATCAGGGCCGAGGGTATGGCAGGGCATTGATCAAATACATCTGCGATTATTATCAAAAAGACTTTCAGACGATGCTTGTCGGGACCGGTGAAACGCCACGGGCCTTATCGTTTTATGAAAGTTGCGGCTTTGTCCAGTCCCATCGGGTGAAGGATTTTTTTGTCGACAATTACGACCACCTGATGTTTGATGGCGATATCCAGTTGGTTGATATGATCTATCTGAAGAAGAATTTACGGGAATAGCTTAATGTTAAGAACAGGTATTCTTTAAGAGAGGTGTAATTAATTTATGAATACACCTATAACCCTGGAAGTTCCCCAACTGTTCTATGGTAAATATCAAAAAGTAAAAGCAGAACTTCGAAAAGTAATGACCAAATTAAAAAGGGGTTATTCGGTTGAGGAAATTTTTGATTCTGAACCAATGCTAGATATTAACGATTACCCTGATTCCTTATTATGGCTTGATAGATCCGGGTCATCAATAGGTGGTAAGGAACATTTCCCATTATGTATTTTGGGAGAAGCTTTATTTTTAGATGAAAGATTTACTTATGAAGAAAAACTTCGGTTAAAGCAGGAGTTTTTAGACTATTTATATCAATTGCCGTGGGGAGTAATAGCGATAAATGCAAGTCAAGAGTATTCATGGGCTGGTCTGGGTATTTATTGGGATAGTCCGGGAGTAGATCCTGACGATGCGGCCAGAATATTGGAAGGAACATGTTGGGACGAACAACCGACCAAGATTAAGTATTCCGAGATTACCAATGTGACCTTTGACAGCAGGTATGTTAATGTTTTTTCTAAATACTTAAGTGAACCTTGACAGAGAAGTTATCTGTGAAATAGAAGCCCAATTGAAGTGGGTGATAAAGTGGATTACTTAAACCAATTAATATTCATGCTCCAAGAGCAGTTACAAGGAAACAAAGAGTCTGTTGCTGCTATAAGTAAATTTATTAAGCCCCTTTTTGCGGAGAAGGTTTTTAGAGAACCAACTTTAACCAGTGAACAAGTTTCAGCAATTGAGATTATCATGCGTGAATGGAGAGGGATGACCTCCTTTGAACCAGGGTGTCTTGAGGGAATCCCAAAGCTATTGAGTTTGTTGAAATGGGTCCAATATCAGCAGCGGATTGATCTTTTAGCTATTTATAAGCGAGATGAATGGAAAGCAATCGTCCAACTGCGTGGACCTGTTGAAAGTGTATTAAAAAAGAGATGTACAAAATGTAACACGCATTATTTCTCAATGGGTGTGAGTGGATTTCTGGATATATTTTCGTTGATCTGCTCGGAGTGCGGCAACGTCTATTTTAAGTCGGTTTATTCAGAATCTGAACCTCCAAGTTGTGAATGTGGTGGTACATATAAAAATGCTTGTCCGAAATGTGGCGAACTAAAGGGCTCTATTATTGCTGAAATATCGCCTTACCAATACTTCAAAGATCATCAGTATATTAGAAGTGAAGATTAATATGTCTTGGGCGGATTTTCCAGTATTAAAGAGGAGTAAATGATGAAAAAGGGGTTATTGCTAATCCTGTCGGTGGTTAATTTTTTGCTGTTCCAATTTGTAGTGGAAGCCAAACCGATGGTTGCGCCGGATGTAAAGGAAGCTGTTGTCCATTCTACATCTATTGTGATCGCTAAGTACAAGCATTATTCTTCAAATAATACAATTGACTATTTTAATGGTCCGATTGCAACATATAGCCTTGAAGAGATCCTTAAAGGAGCAGCGGTAAATAAAACGCTCAAGGTTAAATACAGATTTGAGGATGGTTCCGCATGTCTTCCAGAGGATGGGTGGCAATTTCACGATCTGATCATGCCCAAAAAGGGGAGCAGTTGGATCTTGTTTGTGGATTCCAAAACTGATGGTATCTTTAATACCTATCGCGGGAATTATGGAAGATGGGAAGCAACGCCGGAAAATATCAGAATAATCAAGGATTTAATTATTGACAATTACAAATAAGCCTATTGAGTAGGGTGAAAACATGAATCAAACGCGACTCCACAAATTATACCGGATCTTGAACGATCAACAACTGGATGCTGTAATAATAACTAATCCGCAAAACCGTCGTTACTATAGTGGGTTTACCGGTTCGGCCGGGGTTTTGGTTGTCGGGTTAACCAAAGCTTATATTGTGACTGACTTTCGTTATTGGGAGCAGGCGGGGATTGAAGCGGTTAAATTTGAGCTAATTAAACAGGGACAATATGTTTGGACCAGTGTTTTTGAGGTTATTAATGCTGCTGCCTGGAAACGGATCGGTTTTGAAGCAGAGGATGTTACTTACAGGGATTATCTCCAAATAGCTAAGCTGGCTCAAGACGTTGAGCTGGTTGCGTTGACGGATGAAGTTAAACGCGGACGCTGGGCAAAAGATACTGCCGAGATTGAAACTCTGGCCGAAGGGGCCAGGATCACTGATCTTGCCTGGCAACAGACGATCAGCAAGATTAAACCGGGAGTTAAAGAGCGGGATCTGGCGTTAGAGTTTGACTATCAGTTACGCTTGAATGGTGCCGAAGGCAGTGCCTTTACTACGATTGTGGCTTCGGGGTATCGTTCGGCATTACCGCATGGGGCTGCTTCCGGGAAAGAGATTCAAGCGGGTGATCTGGTTATCATTGATGGTGGTGCATTGTATCAAGGTTATCATGCTGATATGACCCGTACCGTTGTGGTTGGTCGAGCAACGGATGAACAGAAGAAGATCTATCAGCTGGTTTTAGATGCTCAAATGCGGGCGCTAAGTTTGCTCAAGAGCGGGCTTACCGGTAAAGAAGCCGATGCTTTTGCCCGCGAACTGATAACCGATGCGGGTTATGGAGCTAACTTTGGTCATGGGTTGGGTCACAGTGTTGGGCTGGAGATCCACGAAAGTCCGAGGCTTTCTCCCTCTGAGCCAAATCAAATCCCGCTTGATTCAGTTGTAACCGTTGAACCGGGGATCTATCTTCCCAATTGGGGTGGAGTACGGATCGAAGACCTGGTAGTAGTGGGTGAGACAGGAGTTCGCAATTTGACGGGCAGTCCCAAAACAGAACTGATCGAGTTATAATAAGATTAACAATATATTCCTCGACAAAACTCGCATTTTATGGTAAAATTTTTAGGGTTATTGAGCATTTTTAAGGAGGAAGTTAGTAATGATTTCGGTAACTGATTTTAAAACGGGTCTCACTATTGAAATTGATGGCGACTTATATACCGTTGTTGAGTTTATGCATGTTAAACCTGGAAAAGGTGCTGCATTTGTCCGTTCCAAACTTAAAAATATCCGGACAGGCTATTCGGTAGAGCGTACTTTTAATGCTAATGAAAAAGTGGAAACTGCCCGGATTGAGTATCGCGAGATGCAGTATCTTTACAACACGGAAGACGGCTACACCTTTATGGACATGGAAACTTACGACCAGTTAACCATTCCGACCGCTAAAATGGGTGATGCTCCGAAATATCTCAAAGAAAACATGATTGTTGAGATTCAACAATATAACCACGAGATTTTGGGAGTTCAATTACCAAATACGGTTGAGCTCGAGGTTGTTGCAACCGACCCATCATTTAAAGGTGACACCGCGACCGGTGGTTCGAAACCGGCAACGTTGGAGACTGGAGTTGTCGTTAACGTCCCATTCTTCATCGAAGTTGGCGATGTATTGTCAGTTGATACCAGAACCAATCAATACTTAAAACGGGTAAACAAATAAGAACTTTCAAAAGTTTTGTTTAAATAAATTGCACCGCTGGGTTAGGTATAAACCTAAACCTTGGTGGTGCTTTTTGTTTAAACATAATCGGTCAGGTTTTAAAAGTTTGATTGTATTAACCCTTCACTTTTCAGCAATACTATTTAGTGAAAGGGGTTGAATTGAAATGAATAACGATCTGAAAGAACGCGCCGCTTATTTACGAGGACTTTTACAAGGCGTTGATCTTGCTCAAAATAGTAAAGAAAAGATGGTCTGGGAAGGGTTGATCGATTTTTGCGAGGTAGTAGCGGATGATTTGGATGAACTCTCCAATTCCCAGGACGAATTTGCCGATTATATTGAAGCAATTGATGAAGATTTAAGTGTGTTAGAGAAGCAATTTTATAGTATCGAGGATGAAGAACAGGGTGATTCGGATATCATCTTTACCAATGAGGTCGACGATGATGATACAGTGATCGAGATCTCTTGCCCCAATTGCCATGAAGAGCTCTATTTTACTGATGAAGCCGGTGAGTATGAAGTAGTATGTCCGGAGTGTAATCAGGTGGTCTGGAGTCATACAGTGGAAGACAATGGACCGACAGTATATCGTGACAAAGATTTATTATAAAAATGATCTTTCTTGATGTCATAATTAGTAGCCCGTCCCCATAAACATAAATAAGGGACGGGCTACTACTTTTTTATTGGAGAAGGTTCTAAAGATGAATGATAAGCGATTTAGCAGAGCTGAACACGATTGGGATGAGATCATCCGTTTTTTTCCCAATACGCTTAGGAGTATGCTCAAGAACGTCAATAGTTTGGAACAGAGTAAGATAACTGAAATTCGGATGCGAATCGGACGTCCGATCGAAATTATTACCGGAAATCGTTCCTATTGGCTTAATCGGGCTGGTGGCTTGGAGTCGGTAAGCTCGCAGACGTATATTTTAACCCCTGAAGATTTTGCCCGAACTTTAAACTCAATTACCAACGGGTCCTTTTATGCCTTAGAAGAAGAATTTGCCCAAGGATATTTAACGTTACCCGGTGGACATCGGGTTGGATTTACCGGTCATGTTATTTTAGAAACGGGAAAGATCAAATTGATTCGCGATCTGTCAAGTCTCAATCTTCGAATTGCCCGGCAGATCAGAGGGATTGCCAGGCCGGTCTTACCGTTTTTGTGGAAAGACAGCCGGTTTTTAAAAACATTGATTTTATCACCTCCTGCTTCCGGAAAGACAACTTTATTGCGGGAGATCATTCGTGAAGTCAGTGATGGGTGTGACGATTTAGGGATTGATGGTATTAGAGTAGGGGTTGTTGATGAACGCTCCGAAATTGCCGGTTCATATTTGGGTATTCCCCAGTTGGATGTTGGAAACCGGACTGATGTTTTAGATGCTTGCCCCAAAAGTGAGGGGGTTTATCTGCTCTTACGGGCGATGAATCCACAATTAATTGCTACCGATGAGATTGGTAATGAGCGTGATTATCAGGTGATTGAAGATATTATTAATGCTGGGGTTAGCTTTATTGCAACTGCCCATGCTCAAAATCTGACTGAAGCATTATGCCGGCCGGGATTAAAACGAATTTTAGAAAATGGAATGATTGAAAGGATTGTAATCTTAAGTAATCGTTTGGGTGTTGGCACTGTTGAAAGCATTAAAGCAGGTATTTCCGGTCCGGAGTTATTCAATAACCGCATACAACCTAAGAGTGAGGAGGAGTTGCCAGATGGTTAAGTTAATTGGGTCATTGCTTTTGGTTGGAGCCGGCTCTTGGTGGGGGTATACCGTGTCAAATCGTTTTATTTCCCGCTGTGAATTGCTGAAAAACTGGCTTTCAATTTTAGAAATGTTGAAGACTGAAATCTATTATAGCACCAGTTTTTTGCCACAGATCTTTATGAAGCTTGCCAAATTCATTTCCCGTGAAGAACTGAAACAACCAATTGCCAAATTAGCTGAAGCAACGGGATATGGATCGGAAGAGGATCTAAATGAGATCTGGGAACACTTCTTGCAGGAACCAGTATTTTGCAGTTTAAAACAATCAGATTTGCTGATTTTAAGAGAGTTAGGCAATTATCTAGGAAGGACCGACCGTCTTAATCAATTGGAACGGATCGATTACTGCCGGGAGAAACTCAAACTTTGTTTAGCTGAAGCTGAAGCAGAATGTCTTAAAAACGTTAATTTATATCGTTACTTAGGATTTGCTTTAGGTTCATTGGTGGTCTTATTGTTGGTTTAACCTGTATTAAAGGGGTGTGGCAGTGGATATCAATTTGATCTTTAGAATTGCCGGGATCGGGATCTTAATCTCTGTATTAAATATGGTTTTAAAACAGGCCGGGAAGGAAGAACAAGCCCAAATGCTGACATTGGCCGGGGTTGTTATTGTGTTGTTTATGGTGATTCAGTTGATCCAACGGCTGTTTACAGATATTCGTTCTGTCTTCGGTTTTTGACTTTTAAGTTTGAGGTGGGTAAAAAGTGCCCTTTTTTGCAACCTTAGGTTTTATATTGTTGGTTACGATTTTATTAATCATTTTGCGCCACGACCGGCCCGAGATTGCCATGCTGCTGGCATTGGCAGCAACAGCGGTTATTATGGTCGGACTACTGAAAAATGTCTCCGAAATTCTTCTGGTCTTTGAAGACTTAGCTGTTAAAGCCAATGTGAATACTAATTATCTTAAATTAATAATCAAGATCGTGGGAATAGCTTACTTAGCAGGTTTTGGGGCCCAAATCTGTAAGGATGCGGGTGAAAACAGCATGGCCGCCAAAATCGAGCTGGCAGGGAAGATCTTCATTCTAACGATGGGAATACCGATTATGGTGGGGATATTGGACTTGATTTTGAAAGTATTTTAAGTCGTTCTACCAAATGGAGCAAAAAATGATACTAAAACAATCAATGATTATATTGCCTTTGATATTTTGTTTAATGTTGTTGTTTTTTATGGCTGTCCCGGCATCGGCGGCGACAGTTCCGGAACAAATTTTTGAAACAATTGACTTGACTGATTTAAATCGGTACTTGCAGACCCTGGATGAAGATGTCTTGAGGTATTTACCAAAATTAGATCTGAAGTCATGGGGCGCTACTGGGCCTGACTGGGATTTAAGCTCAATTGGTAAAGGCATCATTCACTATATCTTGCGCGAGTTGATCTTTAACCTAAGACTGTTGGGAGAATTACTGTTAATTGCAATGGCCTTGGTAATATTGCAAAATATGCAACATGCCTTTGAGACCGAAACAGTTAATCAAATCGCATTTGGACTATGTTTTCTGGTGGTAATGGGAATTGTCCTAAACAGTTTCCGTGTTACTTTTGGGATTGCTGCTGCTGCAATCACCGAAATGACTAATTTTATGTATGCAATCATTCCGTTGCTCTTTAGTTTAATTGCGGCAGGCGGAGGGTTAGTTACGGTATCGATTGTGCATCCGTTATTGATTGCTGCCATCAGTATTGCTGCGGGTGCGGTAAAGAGTCTGGTATTACCACTGATCCAATTTGCCGGTTTATTAGGAATGGTCAATTTCCTGGCCGGTGGATTTCACATTGATAAACTGGGGAATCTGTTTAAAAAAGCAGCATTGGGAATTTTGGGGTTGATAATGGCGCTCTTCATCGGGGTGGTTACGATTCGGGGGTTTACCGCATCAGTAGCCGATTCGATGACCTTACGGACTGCTAAATATTTCACTAACACATTTTTGCCCGTAGTGGGAGGGACATTATCCGATACCATGGAGATGGTAACCGGTTGTTCATTGGTCATCAAAAGCGGCTTGGGAGTCTTTGGCTTAGGAATAATAATTTTAATCATTATCTTTCCGTTGATTAAAATCTTAGCAGTTGCAACAATTTATCATTTATCAAGCGTGGTGATTCAACCGTTGGGGAATCAAAAACTGGCAGATGTCCTCCAAACAATTGGGGATATTTTTATCAATTTATTTGCTGCAGTGGCGATCGTTGGTCTGATGTTTTTTATCGCGCTCTCGGTATTGGTAGGGGTTGCCAATATGGGTATCAGGTGAAACAAATGGTGCAGATTGCAGATTGGTTAAAAAGAATAATCAGTTTAATAATTGTTGCAGGTTTTCTGGAGCTGCTGTTGCCAAACAACAGTTTAAAAGGAGTTACCAGATTGGTGCTTGGTTTAATAGTGATCATGTTCTTAATGCAACCATTGACCCAACTGTTTAATATTCCGATTGACCTGATAACGGTAGCGACTTTGTCCGCTCCTGAAATTGAAGTGACGCCAACACCGGTAACTGACAGGTTGATTACAGAGGGGGAAAAGCTCCGGGGACGATGGGAGTCGGTGTTTGTTGCCAAGAATTTTCAAGGATTGGAAACCAAGATTAAAAAGATAATCACCCTAATTGATGAGGTTGAGTTAGAACAACTTAAATTGGAACAGAAAAACGGGCAACTGGAGAGGATGGTGATTACAGTGAAATCAAAAAATGAACAGCAATTAACTCCGGCTTTTCAGGCTAAAATCAGGCAAGAGATCTGTAAAATGATCGCCGTGGTTAGTGATCTAAATATAACTCCGGAACAAATTGAGGTGAATTGGAATGAATGATGGACCAAATAAGCTGGATCTAAAGCAAATTATCAAAAATTTGGCAGCGAAGTCAAGTTCGTTATGGGTAGTAATCATTTTAGCCGGAATTGGTTTGTTATTGCTTTTTAGCGGTAGCGGTGAACATCAAAGAGGTAACTTGATTGGTGTGCCGGCCAATCCGCCGGTAAATAGAGATTTAGAAGCAGTAGATGTTAATAACAAGACTACCAAAGAGATTTATGAAACTGAACAACGGTTGGAGCGGGAGCTGGAGAGAGTGCTGCGAAACATTGCCGGGGCTGGTGAGGTAAGGGTGGACGTAAATCTAAAATCGGGGAACCGCTACATTTGGGAACGGCAATCACGAAGCAATAAACGGGTTGCGCAGCAACAAAATGAGATTAACACTGAAGAGAGCAGCAGTGATGAACTGGTATTTGCCAAAAGCAGAGATGGCAAAGATAGTCCGGTGTTAAGAGAAGAACTGGCTCCGGAGGTTGAAGGAGTCGTTGTTGTTGCAACCGGTGCCCGTGATCCCCGGATCAAACAGCGTTTGACCCAAACCGTAGTTACCAGTTTGAATCTGCCAATGCACCGGGTTTTAGTATTAGCTGGAGAGATCAGAAAGGAAGAGTGAAAAATGAATTTTAAAAAGATTGATCTTAGTAACTCGCAAACCTATTTGTTATTTATCTTAATAATGATTGGAACGACTTTGTTTTATCTTGGTTATCGCTATATCGGCGCCCTCAATCAAGAAAAGCCGGTTGTTCCTCAACCAAGCAGTAAATCTGTTGTTTTAAAGGTTAATTCTGATTATGACGAGCAAGATAGTTTACTGGAGATTAAATTAACAAGAGATCGGGAGCGAAGTCAAGAGATGGCGCGAATCCAGGAATTACTGGAAAGAGTTGGTCTATCGGATCAAGTCCGTAAAGAAGCGGAACAGGAACTGTGGCGGTTGACACTGGCAACTTCAAAGGAGACTGAATTGGAAAGTCTGCTGAAAGCCAACGGTTATCAAGATGTGTTGGTAAATATTAGCCGTAAATTGGTTACAATCGTTTTACCTCAAAAACTTCAAATGGAACAAGTCAGGGTGATTGGGCAGGTTGCTGCAGAGGTTACCGGCTATAGCTTGGACCAGATTCAAATTGTTGAAAATTATCAACGCTAAAAAAATAATAAATAATTGAGTAAATCAAATTTTAGAAGTGTAAAATAAGTTAAACATTGTGTAAACATTAAGCAACAAACCACCTATTTAAGCGTTAGGATCTTGCATATTGACTACATGCAAGGATAAAATTAATAAAAAGAAGGAAATCTTTCCTCACTGGTGAATAAATATTCTTATTATTTTTGCCAACCCTCAGAAGGAGGACTTAGATGAATATTAAGGAAGTTAAAGAATTAATCAGAATGCTGGATGGAACAGATATTGTCGAGTTCAATTATGAAAGTGAAGGTAGTAAACTGATTATAAAAAAAGGAAATGATGTTATTAGTCATATTTCAACAAACCATGTTCCGGTCGCTACAGTACCAGCCGTAGCGCCAATAGCGATGCCTGCGGCTCAGGTTAACTATCAGGCGCCACCGCAGGTAGCAGAGGAGAAGAATGAAGGATTAGGGCCGAATCAAGTCTATATTCCTGCTCCGATGGTAGGAACCTTCTATGCGGCGCCTAGTCCGGAATCAGATCCTTATGTCCAAGTTGGACAAGTGATTGAAGTCGGTCAAGTTGTGTGCATTATCGAAGCAATGAAATTAATGAACGAAATTGAAAGTGAATGGCGTGGTAAAATAGTTGATATATTAGTAGAGAATGCACAACCGGTTGAGTTTGGACAACCACTGTTTATTTTGGAAAAGACCTGATCTAAACTCAACTGTGGAGGTGTGCTTATTTAATGTTTAAAAAAATACTGATTGCCAACCGGGGCGAAATAGCGCTTCGGATCATTCGTGCGTGCAAAGAAATGGGTATTAAGACCGTGGCGATCTATTCAGAAGCAGATCGCAATTCACTTCATGCCCACTATGCTGATGAAGCCTTTTGCGTTGGACCGGCTGCCGGAAATCGCAGCTATTTGAATATTCCTAATATTATTAGTGCAGCAACAATTGCCGGGGTTGATGCGATTCATCCGGGATATGGATTTTTAGCTGAGAATGCCCGTTTTGCAGAGATCTGTGAGACCCATAAGATTAAGTTCATTGGACCTTCGGCTGAAGCGATTGAAAAGATGGGTGATAAGGCCATCGCCAAACAGACGATGAAAAATGCCGGAGTTCCGGTAGTACCGGGATCGGATGGGGCTCTCGAAGATGAAGATCAAGCAATTGAGTTGGCTAAAGAGATTGGATACCCGGTAATCATTAAGGCTTCTGCCGGTGGCGGCGGCCGTGGTATCAGGGTTGTCTATAATGAAGAAGAACTGCTCAATGCTTATCGGACTGCTCAAAGTGAAGCAGAGGCTGCTTTTGGCAATCCGGAGCTTTATATGGAGAAGTTCATTGAAGAGCCAAAACATATTGAGATTCAGCTGCTGTTAGATGAATATGGCAATGGTGTATATTTAGGTGAACGTGACTGTTCGATTCAGCGTCGGCGCCAAAAAGTAATTGAGGAAGCTCCTTCACCGGCGGTCACACCGGAACTCCGCCGTAAAATGGGCGAAGCCGCGCTTAAAGGCGCTAAATCAGTCGGTTATGCCAATGCCGGAACAGTAGAGTTCCTGCTTGATAAAGACGGTCAATTTTACTTTATGGAGATGAACACCCGGATCCAGGTTGAACATCCTGTTACCGAGATGGTCACCGGTGTTGATCTAATCAAAGAGCAGATTAAGATTGCTGCCGGATTAAAGTTAAAGTTAAAGCAGTCAAACATTGAAGTCAGGGGACATTCAATTGAGTGTCGCATCAACGCCGAAGATCCTGAGAAGAACTTTATGCCTTCTCCGGGACAAATCTCACTTTATCATATTCCGAGCGGTCCGGGAGTCAGGGTTGACAGCTCTGCCTACCAGGGATATGCAATTCCGCCACACTACGATTCGATGATCGCCAAATTGATCGTCTGGGATGAGAATCGGGAAGCGGCAATTGCCAGGATGCTCCGGGCGCTTGATGAATTTGAGATCGAGGGTGTCAAAACAACCATCCCTTTTCATAAAATTGTACTTAACAATCAATATTTTAGAGCAGGTGACGTTTACACCAACTTTATTGAAACAAGAATTTTTCCTCCAGAAGGTATATCCGAGAGTGACTCCGATTAAAATGTTGTTAAGAAAAGTTTTGGAGGTGTCTTGATGATCGAGCCGATCGAGAAGTATGATTCCGGAAGTATACGGATTGCCAATGAAGTAGTCAGTATCATTGCCGGGTTGGCAGCTACTGAAGTTAAGGGTGTAGCTGGAATGAGTGGCGGTGTAGTCGATGGTATTACCGAACTGCTCAAGAAGAAAAATTTCACCAAAGGGGTTAAGGTTGAAGTCGGTGAAAAACAAGCCGCAATCGACCTTTATGTAGTTATAGAATATGGTTATCGCATTCCGGATACAGCTTATTTAATCCAGGAAAACGTGAAGAAAGCTGTTGAAAGCATGACCGGGCTTGAAGTTATTGAAGTTAATGTTAATATTCAAGGTGTAGAATTTAAGTCTGATGAAACGACCGAGCCAAAAGTAAAGTAAAGGAAGGGAAAGATCTTCATGAAAGTTGGAGACCGTTTAGTAAGTTTTCTTAATGCTGTCATCTTAATTTTTGTAAGTATTGTCTTCTTTCTAATTGTTATCGGACAAGCAGGATTTATTATTGATTATTTAAATAACCTTCAAACTGGTCGGGAATTAATTTGGATCTGGAGCATTTCTTTTATTACTTTACTTTTAGGATTTCTCTCATTGGCAATGGCTTTGCAACGCCGTCGGGAAGAACCGACAATTACCCATGATACACAATTTGGTGAGGTCCAAATCACCGTTTCGGCAATTGAGAGTCTGGCGTTGCGTTCAACCAAACAGGTAAAAGGTGTTAAAGATGCTCATGTGGGTATTAGGGCTGGAAAAAACGAGCTGAATGTATTATTGGATGTATTTATTGAAATTACCGTTTTTCCTGATTTGAGCGTCCCCAAAATTTCGGAAGAGATCAGGACTAAGGTTAATGATTATATCCTGGAAACAGTAGGGATCAAAGCAAACTCAATACAAGTTTTTGTCACTAAAGTGGCTGGGGAAATATCCAGGACCAGAGTTGAATAAACCAATCAAACGTGAAAGGAGACCATTTTAGAGTGATCGAATTAATTAAAGAATTAATCCCTGTTTTCACTAAATACAAAGGTCGTCTAAGCGGAGGGTTTATTGGATTCTTGGCTGGTTTACTATGGGTATTTAAAGGATTTGGCGCGGCATTAGTCTTTGTTTTCTGTGTCGTTGTTGGTTTTTACCTTGGTTCACAATTTGATCGCGAAGACTCGATTCGGGATATTTTGAGTAAAATGTTGCCGCCAAAAAATTAATACAAAATAAGGTGATTAGATGAGTCGACCTTTTGCTAGAGATCTAGCTTTTAAAATTTTATTCCAAACTGATGTGGGCAGAAATCCTTGGCAGGAGGTTCTGCCGCGAACAATTCAGGATGTTGGACTCCCCGAAAAATCACAAAACTTTCTTGAGGATCTGGTAAAAGGAACAATCAAAAACCTCAAAGAGATTGATCAGGAGATTATCAAATATTCTAAGGAGTGGACCTTAGAACGAATGGCTAATACTGACCGAAATATTCTTAGGATGGCCATTTATGAACTTAAATTTGTTGACGATGTCCCGCCGGGAGTAACAATTAACGAAGCGGTTGAGTTAGCCAAAAAATATGGTGATGAAGACTCTGGAAAGTTTGTAAATGGAATCTTAGGTCAGATTTATAAAGACTTAACGAAAGACGATCCAGCAGTAATTACTACCACAGACGGAGAACTAACGGAGGTATAACCTCTGTTTTTTTCTATAGGAGTATTCAAAGATGATAATCGGAATTGACACCAGCTGTTATACAACTTCATTAGCGATCATTAATGATGATGGTTTGATCCATAAAGATTTGCGGTTAGTTTTGGAAGTTAAGCCCGGTGAGAAAGGGCTAAGACAATCAGAGGCAATCTTTCAACATATCAGTAATTTACCGCGGTTGTTTGAAGGATTTCAGGAACGAGTCAAAATCTCAGCAGTTGCTGCCTCTTGTTTTCCGCGTCCGGTTGACGGGTCTTACTTGCCGGTATTTAAAGTGGGAGCTGCTTTTGGAGAATCAATTGCTAAATTATTTGGTGTCCCGTTTTTTCCAACCAGCCATCAGGAAGGTCATATCAGAGCGGGGTTATATGAACAACAACAACCGGAAGTACCTTTTTTAGCGTGGCATATCTCAGGTGGTACAACGGAACTTTTGTTGGTGACACCCGGTAAGGGTGGTTACCGGATTGAAAAGATTGGTGGTACATCGGACCTGCAAGTCGGGCAGTTTGTTGACCGGGTAGGAGTTGCACTGGGAGCGCCATTTCCGGCAGGACCTTATTTGGAGAAACTGGCAACCGGTTCGAAAGATATAAAAAAATTGTTACCGGTAGTTACCAATGAATTGACCCTAAGTTTCTCCGGTCCCGAATCTGCAGCGCAACGTCTGGTGGGGAAGATTCCGGATCAGGACCTGGCGCGGCAAGTTATTAATTGTATCTGGAAGAGTCTGTTTGAAGTCACTGCTTTGGCAGTTAAACGGTTTGGGATTAACAAAGTTCTGTTAGTGGGTGGAGTGGCTTCCAATCAATTGATAAGACAAGCTTTGCTTGAATCCGGTAACCGTAATCAGATTGATTTTCTCTTTGCGAATCCTAAACTGTCAAGTGACAATGCTGTTGGAGTAGGTCTGATTGGCTCTGACCTTTATCATTATCATTTGCTAAAATAAAACTAATGATTTGAAGGAGTTCCCTGATGAGCAAAAAATTGATTATAATCGATGGCTATAGTTTGGCAAACCGGGCTTTTTTTGCGTTGCCGTTATTGACTACCAAAGAGGGGCAGGTAACTAATGCGGTCTATGGTATGGCAATGATGTTGATCAAGTTGCTTGAAGAAGCAAAGCCAGATTATCTGATTACCGCCTTTGATGTTGCTGCGCCTACGTTCCGCCATCAGGATTACCAAGCATATAAAGCTAACCGGAGTAAGATGGACGACAATTTAAGGACGCAGTTACCGCTGATCCGTCAATTGCTGGAGATTATGCGCATTCCGATCTATGAACAAGCGGGTTATGAAGCTGATGATATCATTGGGACAATTGCTTGTAAGGGTGCGGCTCAAAAAATAAATGTCGAGATTGTTACCGGAGATCGGGATTCGTTTCAATTGGTAGGCCCTTATGTTACTGTGCTTTATACCAAGAAAGGGATCACTGAAGTTGAACGGGTTGATGAGGAATACATCCAGAAACGTTATCAACTGACGGCGCGACAATTGATCGATTTAAAAGGGATCATGGGAGATGCTTCTGATAATATTCCTGGGATACCGGGATTCGGTGAAAAGACTGCTTTGAAGTATTTGCTCGAATACGGGTCAATCGACGGAATCTACCACAATATTGATCGAATTGCCAGGGAACGGGACCGGGAACTGTTTGTCAAATATCAAGAACAAGCGCTACTAAGTCGTCATTTAGCAGAGATTAAAGTGGATCTAGATATTGATTTGGATTTAGATAATTGCTGTCGTCATTTTGAGATCGATCACCAACAACTGATTGATTTTTGTAAAAAATACGAATTCAAGAGTTTACTGAAGAAGTTGGAACAAAATGATGGTGCAGGAAAAGAAGTTGATGCAGTAACCAGCTATGAAGAGCTGAAAACGGAGGTCCAGATCGTTTCTTCGGATAACATTGATTCAATTTTAACCGGGATTAAGGAGTTAGTCTCCCAAAATAAGTATTGCTACATTCAATTGGTTACGAATACAGCTACCAAATTAAACAGCAGCTTGCTTGGTCTGGCAATTGGTTGTGAAGACCGGCAGTGGTATTTTAATTTAAAAACCAACCTGAGGCCAACGGTTTTAATGGAGCTATTGGCTGATGAGGCGATTACCAAATACGGGCATGATTTGAAGAAACAGCTTTATATTGCGTATCAAAACAATATTATAATTGACGGCAAGCTAGAGGATTCATTGCTTGCGGGTTATTTACTCAATGCCGGAATTGGGGATCTTGAACTTGAAAGTTTAATCGAAAAATATCTCCAGAAAAGCTTACCGGAGTTTAAGAGTGATAAGGGAACACGGCTTTCGATCTTTGAGATCCCTGACAAAGTGGATGCAGTTGATCTGATTGCGAAGGTTGCCGGTACCCGTTTGGCAGGGATGAAGCTTCTGTTTAATGAGTTTTCCAAATTGTTAAAAGAACAGAATTTGGATAAATTATATTATGATGTGGAAATACCGCTGTTGAAGGTTTTGTTTCAGATGGAGTGTGAAGGGATTAAGATTAGTCCCCAAATCCTAAGTGAATTAGGGGTTGTACTCAAAAAACGCCAGCAGGAGCTGGAGGCGGAAATTTTTGATCTTGCGGGCGAACCATTTAATATTAGCTCTCCAAAGCAATTGGGTGTTATCTTATTTGAAAAGTTAGGATTGACGGCTCCGAAAAAAACTAAAACCGGGTATTCAACCGATGCCAATGTATTAGAAGGGCTGATCGCTTCCCATCCCATCATCAAGTTGATCTTGGAATACCGGCAAAATTTGAAACTCCAGTCAACCTATATTGATTCCTTAATTGGGCTGATTAACCCCAAAACCAACCGGGTTCATACGACATTTAACCAGGCGGTCACGACCACCGGAAGATTAAGCAGTACAGAACCGAACCTGCAAAACATACCAATTCGAACTGAAGAAGGGCGGGTCATCCGGCAGGCATTTATTCCGGAAGAAGGTTTCAAGTTACTTGCAGCTGATTACTCCCAGATCGAATTGCGGGTAATGGCTCATTTTTCACAAGATGAAGCTTATATTGATGCTTTCTTAAAGGGTGAAGATATTCATCGTTATACCGCAGCGGCTGTTTACGAGGTGCCACTGTCGGAAGTCACCCGAGAGATGCGGGATCAGGCCAAGGCGGTAAACTTTGGGATCATTTATGGGATTAGCGGTTTTGGTTTGGCGCAAAATATTGGGATTACCCGGAAAGAAGCGGATCAATTTATCAAGGCTTATTTTAACAAATATCCTAAAGTAAAAAAGTATGTTGATCAACTGATTGAAGAGGCACGGGAACGTGGAGAGTCTCGAACGTTGTTAGGACGAATCCGGAAATTGCCGGATCTCCACTCCCGTAATTTTACACTTCGTTCATTTGCGGAGCGGATGGCCCGCAATACACCAATCCAAGGAACAGCAGCTGATATCATTAAAATTGCCATGGTCAAGATCTTTGAACACTTAAAGGAACGACCCGAATTGGGAAGGCTATTATTGCAAGTCCATGACGAACTGGTATTTGAAGTTCCGGAGAATAATTGGCCGACACTTGCAGCTATCATTAAGCAGGAGATGGAATCAGCGGTATCATTAAATGTCCCCTTAGTTGTTGATTTGAAACTCGGTTCGGATTGGGGAACGATGAATCCCGTCAAATTGGAGGAATAACCATGCCAGAGTTACCTGAAGTTGAAACAATTAGGCTGTCATTAGCTCCAAAATTAGAAAATCGTGTAATTACCGGAGCTGAAGTGTTACTTCCGAAGTTGATCCAGGAGATCACGCCAAAGCAATTTGTGAAACAGATCACTGGCAAAACGATTAAAGGCTTAAAACGACGCGGTAAGTATTTATTAATCGAATTAACTGATGAGTCAACAATTACAATCCATTTACGGATGACCGGTCAATTGACGATTACACCCTCTATTGAGGAAATCGCCAAGGCTACTTATTTAATTATTAAGTTGGACAACGGTAGTGACCTTCGATTTAAAGATTACCGGAAGTTTGGCAAAGTGTTTTTATTTAGTAATGCTCAGCTCCCAGCATCACTTACCAAGTTAGGACCAGAACCATTATCGGATGAATTTACAATCGATACACTGAAACAAAATTTTAAGCGCCGAAATATTGCGATCAAGAAAGCACTGTTAAATCAAGAGATTATTGCGGGGATTGGAAATATCTATGCAGATGAAGCTCTATTTGTAGCAGGGATTCATCCGGTACGTCCAGTCAATAGTCTTACTGAAGACGAACTCAATAAGCTTTATCACGCAATTAAGTTAGTGTTGACGGAAGGTATTGCCTACCGGGGAACAACCAAAAAGGATTATATTGATGGAGAAGGGAACCCAGGTTCTTATCAGGATAAATTAAGGGTCTATGGTCGAAAAGGCTTACCCTGTGTAAAATGCAATGGACCGGTGTTGAAGATGAATTTTGGTGGTCGGGGGACCCATTTTTGCCCGGTTTGTCAAGATTAATGAGGTGATTGCCATTATTAAAATTGGTCTAACTGGAGGAATAGCAACCGGTAAATCAACTGTGGCCAAGATGGTTCGCAGTTTTGGGATCGAGGTCATTGATGCCGATCAACTAGCTCATCAAGCCCTGGAACCAGGAGCAAAAGGATATCAATTAGTATTAAATGAATTTGGTTCTCATATTTTAATGGTAGACGGAAAGATTGACCGACGTAAACTAGGAGAAATTGTCTTTAATGATCAGTCTAAGTTAAAAAAGCTGGAAGCAATAGTTCATCCATTAGTCTTAACAGCAATGAACCAACAGTTGGAGAAGTTAGAACAACAGGGTAAAGAAGTTGTTGTTATCGAGATGCCACTGCTTTATGAGGCGAAGTTGGAATCCCTCTTTGATATGGTTTGGGTGGTCGCGGCAGACTTTGAGATTCAACTGAAGCGATTAATTGAACGTAACGGATTTCAGCTTGATGAGGCGAAGCAACGGATTATGTGTCAACAATCACTGGAGTCAAAGATTGAAAAAGCCGATGTTGTGATAGACAATAATGACGATTTTGAGGATACAAGGCTACAAGTTGAAACAGAGTTAAAAAAACTTGGAGTTAAACTTTGAAGAATAAGAAAACGACTCGAAATAACAGTCTAGTATTATTATTGATTATCTTTACAGTGATCTGGCATAAACCAATTTTGCGGATCTATTTTGTCTTAGATTTTAAAGAGAAAATAATAGCCGCCAGCAAGCAAAAACAAGTAGATCCTGCTTTAATCAGTGCTATTGTCTTTGTTGAAAGTAGATTCAATCCCAAAGCCCAATCTTCCAAGGGTGCTTTGGGGTTGATGCAGGTGATGCCACAGACCGGAAAGTGGGTAGCAGAAAAGATTGCTTTGCCAGACTTTACCGATCATAATCTGTTAAATCCTAACTTAAATATCGATATTGGAATCTGGTATTTTAGGTATCTGATTGATCATTTTAACCAGAATGAAGCATTGGCATTAGCGGCATATAATGCTGGTATGGGTTATGTCGAACGTTGGATTCAGTCGAAACTTTGGGATGGTAATTTGGTCCAGCTTGAAAAAATACCATTTCCGGAGACCAGGAAATATCTCTTCCGAATTTATTTTCTCAAAAAAGTTTATCGTTATTTATATCCGGAACTTACGTTAATGAAATATTAAAATTAGAGGATCTACCTCTAATTTTTTTTTGATTAATTGCCGAGATTATATTATGTAGCTTCATGGAAAGATAACCCAAAATTTACAAATAAAAAGAGGAATCTCGCGAAATTTGCCGAATAAGATTATTCAAAGGCGGTGATCAAATGTTAAAACTGGCAGTATCTGATAAAGAACAATTTAATCTGGCATATTCTTTCTATAAGAAAGGCAATTTACTGTTGGCTAAAAATAATCTTGAATTAGCTGAAGAATATTATCAGAAGATCTGTGCCTTGAAGAGAAGCGGTTTACCGATCGATGCCGAGATGTATGCGGATGTATTACACAATCTGGGAACAATTGCCGAGAGTCAGGGTGAGACCGCAAAAGCAATTGCTTTATATAAGCAGGCTATTGAGACCAATCCCAAACGCAAAATGACCTGGTTATTCATTGCCAAGCTTTATTTAGAATGTTTTACTCAAGATCGAAGTATGCGTAGTTTTAAAGCAGCCCTTGAGGCGATTAAAGAGTTTGAAAAGTATGACCCGTCATATCCAGCGTTGCAATATTTAAAGAAAAAATATAATATTGCTTAAATTTTGAAAAAATAATATGATTAATTCTGGTTGGATATAGTTCGACCAGAATTTTTTTTATGGAGGAAATAATGCCCAAATTAGCAGTAGTTTCATTAGGGTGTTCCAAAAATCTTGTTGATACCGAGATTATGCTTGGTCAGATGGTAAGCGAAGGTTGGGAAATAACCCAGGACTTCAAAAGTGCTGAGGTAATTTTGCTCAACACGTGTGGTTTTATTGAAACCGCCAAGCAAGAATCGATTAATAGTATTTTGGAGATGGCGCAATATAAGCAACCAGACTTTGGAAATTGTCAAAAACTGATCGTAGCCGGTTGCTTAGTACAAAGATATATCAGTGAACTTAGTCAGGAGATACCGGAAGTCGATTACTGGATTGGTTTGGGTGAGATTGATGCCATTGCTTCAATAATCAAAGAGATTCCTACAAAGAAAACAATCAGTCAGCAAACTCCTTATTTAAATGATCGGAATCTACCACGTTATCAGGTCACCCTTAGTCATACAGCATTTGTGAAAATTGCTGAAGGCTGTAGTCATCGCTGTGCTTATTGTGCGATCCCCATTATCAAGGGACCTTTCCGCAGTCGTAAGCCGGAAGCGATTGTCAATGAGATTCAAGGATTGCTCCAAACCGGTGTCAAAGAGATTAACCTGATCGGACAAGATATTTCGATGTATGGGGCTGATCTGGAGCAAAAGATTAACTTATCGGTATTATTACAGCGAATAGTTGCTGAAGCTAAACCCGAGTGGATTAGGCTGCTTTATGCATATCCTTCGGGAATAACTACTGAGTTGTTGGAGTTGATTGCTGCAGAGGATTCGATTTGCAAATATCTGGATTTGCCGTTTCAACATATTAATTCACGAATTCTTAAGCTAATGAACCGCAAAGATGCTCCGGAACTACTAAGAGAAAAACTAAAACAGATTAAAAGTACTATACCTGAGATTACGCTACGGACAACCTTTATTGTTGGATTTCCAACTGAAACCGATCAAGAATTTGATGAATTATTGGAATTTATCTGTGAAGGACATTTTAATCATGCCGGAGTATTTACATATTCCCGAGAAGAACAGACTGCGGCTTATAAATTAAAACCGCAAATTACCAAGGCAGTGATGGAGGCACGTCAAAGGAAACTATTAGAAGCGCAGCAAAAGATATCGGCACGTTATCTAAAGAAGCTGGTAGGGACCGAACAAATGGTGTTAGTAGACAAAGTCTTCGAAGATGGTCGGGCAATCGGCAGATCAGCGATGTTTGCACCGGAGATTGATGGGGTTATCAACATTGAAAATTATAATGACGAACCGGGAAAATTTATAAAATGCAAGATTATAAATAGTGATGATTATAATTTAACTGCTAAATTATGAGTTCGAACAGGATTTGACCGATTAATAGCGAATAAAGATTTATTGGGGGAAACCAAATGAATCTTGCAAATTGGATTACGACATTAAGAATAATTTTAGCTCCGGTCTGTGTTGGCATTCTTTTCTGGGATATTCCGGGACGGGATCTGCTTGCTGCCAGTATTTTTATTTTAGCAGGATTAACTGATGGATTAGATGGCTATGCTGCCAGAATCAGAAAAGAAATAACTGCTTTTGGGAAATCGTTTGATCCAATTGCTGATAAAATTTTGATCATTGTTACGATTGTAGTTTTGGCTAATCTCCAAAGGATTCCCTGGATTGCTGTTTGGGTGATTTTCCTTAGGGAGCTATTTATTACGATCTTTCGTTATTTTGCCGGAAAAAAGGGCCTGACTGTTGCGGCCAGTCCCTGGGGTAAATTAAAAACATTTGCGCAAATAACAGCAGTAGCGGCTATAATGATTGGAACAATTCCATATAGTCAAGTGCTTCTATGGATTGCGGTTGGTTTAACAGTTTGTTCGGGAATAGATTATATTTGGCGTTGGAAAGCAGCTTTTCAGGGTAATGTTGAACAAACTGTTAAAGATACCTGTTAATGTTTGATTGTGCTATTTATAATTTCTAATAAGGCTTTACACAGTAAATCAATATCAGATTTTTTGTTATAACATCCAAAACTGATCCGTACCATACCGGGGAGGTTTTCTTTATCTAATCCCCCCAGTGTTTTTATATCAACCTTCATTAGCTCCAAAACCAGTCTGCGCGCGCAGAAACAACCACTCCTGACGCCAATCCCATATTCAGCTAAAGCTTGCGCAATCTTATTGTGAGGGATATCTTGAATATTAAAACTGATTACGCCCACTTGATTGGTCCTGCTTTTACTATAAAGGATAATCCCAGGAATCTGGCTAATTTTTTCATATGCGTAATTAATCAAAGAAGTTTCGTGATCGACCAACTCTTTCCAGCCGATGGAATTAATTGTCTCACACGCTTCGGCGATCGCTAGAGCTCCCAACACATTAGGAGAACCTGCTTCTTCTTTGTCAGGAGGATCCATCCAGATTATTGTTTCAGGAGTTAATCCTTTGACGGTTCCGCCACCAGGTTGGCTGGGAGGACCTTGTGTAAATACCTGCCGAGGACCGATTAAAACTCCGGCTCCAAATGGTGCATAGATCTTATGACCGGAGAAGATTAAAAAATCAATATTCTTCGGATCATTGGAGTTGGATTTATTAAAAGGTTTATGAGGGATTAATTGGGCGCCGTCTACCGCGATTTTGGCTCCATATTCATGTGCTAACTCAGCTATAGTATAAATGGGAGGGATATAGCCGGTAACATTGGAAGCGCCTGTTATGGCAACTAATTTGACTTTTCCACGATTGGCCTTTAATACTGTCTCCAGTTCCCCGATGTCTAAAACTCCATCTTTAACGCCAACACAATGATTTTTATACTTTTGCCAGGGAAGTTCATTTGAGTGGTGTTCCAGCCTGGTGTAAATCACCAGTTCGCCGGGTAAGTATTCCAAATAGTAACTTAGTTTGTTCAAAGAATCAGTGGAGTTTTTGGTAAAGATCACGACATCCTCATCTAAATCGGCATTCACAAAGTTGGCAATTACTTGACGGGCATGTTCATATTGTTCAGTCATATATTGTGATTTATAACCGGTTCCCCGATGAATACTCGAATACCAGGCTGATTCTTCAATTATTCGTTTCATTACTGAGATAAATGGTGGTGTGCTGGCGGCGTTGTCTAAATTGATATATTGATGCAGACCATTCTTGGTCATTACCTTTTTTTCAATACCATAAACTAATTTCGAAAGGTTCAACAACAGATCACCTCATACAATTCTAATATTCATAAAAACTTACTATTATTTAGTTTATGAATGATTAGGTTAAAGAGACACAGTTGTACGAGGTTTTTATTATAATTATCTTTTTAGCTGGAAATGGAAAACGGATTTTCAATGCTGCAAATTATTGATTGATCTTTCTAAGGCTTTGGCTTGATCCTGTGAAGAAAATGGCAAATACTCGATTACTAAATTGCCACCTTTGATCGTTGCTTTAAATTTGGTATCTGGTTTTAATTCCAGTTCGTTGATGATACTCTCTGGCAAAGTGATCTGATTATTTTTAAGCTCTAAAATGTATTCCATCAAAGTAGTCTCCTCATTATTAATGGTATTTGATTATTAGTTTTTGCGAAAATAATAACTGTATGTAAGTTAAGTCAGCGTTTTAAAATTGGTACTGTTGGCATTTAACTCGAAAACTTCCAAAGATTAAAAGGATTGAAAAGCGGTATAGCTGGGTAAATTAAAAATAATCCAAACGAAAGGAGGGACAACAATGGGAACTGGACAAAGATCTAATAGTTATATTGTTAAGGAAGCTGCTCAAGCACTTCAAAATATGAAGTACGAAATCGCTAAAGATTTAAGTGCAGCTAACGTCATTAACACTGCTCCCATTCAGGGAGATTACTGGGGCTATATGACCGCTAAAGACTGTGGTCATGTAGGAGGACAGATGGTTAAAAATATGATTCTGGCTGCTGAGCAATCATTATCTCAACAGGCAGTTTCAGGTGTTCAAACCAGCTTTAATGCTGCTTTAGGATACCAAAAACAAAATGATACCTTACAACCAATCTCAAATTTAAATCTAAATTCTCTCGACAGTAAGTATTGATAAAGTGTGATCCAAAGGTATTACTTAAATAATAATAAGGCAGGAAACAGTTTCCTGCCTTATTATTTGCTTTTTTATAAAAGATTAATTTACTTTGAAGGAATTTTGATAATTTACTCGAACAAAAGAAAAGACTTAAATTGGAAACCGTAATTAAAGGAGGATACAATGGATATTAATATTGGTATTTTTGGCGGGTCGGGTTTTTATTCTTTACTGGACAATGTTGAAGAGATTGCAGTTGAAACACCATATGGGCCACCAAGTGACCGGATCGCAATTGCCGAAGTGGCCGGCAAGAAGGTTGCTTTCTTACCAAGGCATGGGAAACATCATCAGCATCCTCCCCATATGATCAATTATCGCGCCAATATCTGGGCGATGAAGTCTTTGGGAGTGACCCAGCTGATTGGGCCATGCGCCGCTGGTAGTCTGCAACCACATATTAAACCGGGTGATTTTGTTGTTGTTGATCAGTTTGTCCATCGGACTTGGAATCGTAAGGATACTTTCTTTGATGGGCCGATAACCAAACATATCAGTGCCGCTAATCCTTATTGTGATCGGTTAAGAGCAATTGCCATTGAATCAGCAAAGAAACATAATATTAATGTTCATGAGAAGGGCACAGTTGTCGTTATTCAGGGGCCTCGGTTTTCAACTCGAGCTGAAAGTAAAGAATTTAGTAAAAATGGTTGGGAAGTAATTAACATGACCCAATATCCTGAAGGGTGGTTGGCCAGAGAATTAGAGCTTTGTTATGTAAATATTGCTTTAATCACCGATTATGATGTTGGATTGGAAGACCATCCTGAGATTAAACCGGTAACGCATGAAGAGGTATTAAAAGTATTTCAAAGTAATAATGACAAGTTAAGAAATGTATTATTTGAGATGATCGCGAAGATGCCACTAAAACCGGATTGTGACTGTCATAAAATTTAAACTGGAGTCAAAAGATGGAGCGAATATGGGATGTTTTAAAAGTAATTGGTTGTGCGATCTTACCTTATATTGAATTACGAGGTGCGATTCCGATCGCCCGTGGTTTAGGATTTAATGCCGTTGATGCTTATATTTTTTCGGTTATTGGTAATATGATCCCAGTAATCCCGATCATCTTATTTATTGATCCAGTTTCGAGACTTTTGAGTAAGATTCCCATCTTTAAAAGGTTTTTTGATTGGGTTTTTGCCAGGGCGGAGCGGAATCGCCCTCAGATCGAAAAATATGGCTATTGGGGCTTGGCGATCTTTGTAGCAATTCCCTTGCCAATGACTGGAGCCTGGAGTGGTTCATTAATTGCGTTTTTGATGGGCTTGAAAAAAAGAGATGCATTTATCTCAATCTTACTGGGTGTTTTAGGTGCTGGTATTATTGTAACGTTACTTACTTCCGGATTTATTAATTTAAGGAGGTTAATGCCTTTTTAAGTGGTAATTAAGTTTCTTACTAGTGTCTACTCATAGAATTGCAAAAGAATGAATATACTATAAAGAAGTCATTTTTTTCTGTCTTTCTTCTCAGAGAAGAATTGGAGGAGGTTGAGTAGATGTTAGAAGAAGAAGCCGTAGAACGAAATAATGAAACCACTAATTATCCCTTGCCATGTCTGTTTTGTATCCACCGTGAACTCTGTGACCTTTGGGAAGATGGCAGGGAAGTATGTCTGTCGTTTTCGGCAGTCAATTAAGCTAAATACCGATCGGCGCAAGCCGATTTTTCATTTATCATGATCTTTTTCTTTACTTGTCTTGGTAAAAACATGTAATATATAAATATAACAATTAATATCATCATGTGGAGAACAATGAGCAAAAAGCTTAAAAATATTTATATCTGTGACAGTTGTGGCCATCAGGAGATGAAATGGATCGGTAGATGCCCTGCTTGTCATGAGTGGGGGACGTTACAAGAAATATTAAATGATACTGCCGATGAGTTGAACAGTTTAAGCAGTTACCAATTGCCCCAAATTTTAAATCAAGTAAAAGTTGATAATTCATTTCGTTTGACAACAGGTGGTAAAGAGCTCGACCGCTTACTGGGTGGGGGGATTGTTTCCGGATCGGTATTACTATTGGTAGGTGATCCGGGGATTGGGAAGAGTACTTTGAGTTTAATTATTGCGGGTAATGTTGCGAAAACTACCGGTACAGTCCTCTATGTCAGTGGTGAAGAGTCCGCGGAACAGACTAAAATAAGAGCAGACCGTATCGGTGAGTTTTCCGACTCATTGTATGTTATTGCTGAAAATAATTTGGAGTTAATCGATAAACATATTGCCTCGTTGCAACCAAAATTAGTGATTGTGGACTCAATTCAATCAGTATTTATGAATTCACTGCGGGCAACACCAGGGTCACCTTCGCAGATCAAAGAATGTACCTTGTTTCTGATTAAGATTGCCAAGCAGCAGAATATCCCAATTATTTTAATTGGACAAGTTACCAAAGAATCACAATTGGCCGGACCAAGAGTCTTGGAGCATTTAGTGGATACGGTACTTTATTTGGAAGGAAACCGGAGCCAAAGTTTGCGGGTGGGACGCGCCGTAAAAAATCGTTTTGGGTCAACTAACGAAATTGCTTTGTTTGAGATGACTGATCATGGTTTTGAAGAGGTGGGCAATCCTTCGGAATATTTATTGGAAAACCGCAGTCAGGCAACGTCTGGTTCGGTGATTGTGGCAACAGCAAGGGGGTCGCGCCCGATTTTTACCGAGATTCAAGCTTTGGTAACCGAAGCGCCGGAAGGAATACCGCCGCGTCAGATTGCTATTGGAATCGATCGCAACCGCTTACTCCTGGTAACAGCAGTATTACAACGTTGGGTTGGCGAGAGGTTGGGCAATAAAAATATCTTTGTTTCCACTGCCGGCGGTATAGAATCTGATGATCCGGCTTTAGATCTGGGTATAGCGGCTGCAATCCTCTCTTCAACGCGTGGCTATATTTTCAATCCGAAAGTATTTTTCCTGGGGGAGATTGCGTTATCGGGTGAAGTCAGATTGACACCGGATTTTAACCGACTGTTAATTGAAGGCAAGAAGCTGGGATTTGAGGATTGTGTTGTTTCAAAGCGAATTTTAAGTAAGTTTCAAAATGATATTGATTTAACGCTTTATGGTATTGAACATATTCGAAATTTAATCGGAATAATGCCGATAATTACTAATAAAGATCAGGAAGTTAACGGTTGAATAAATTGAGAACGATAGGAGGTCTTAGCGGATGAGTCAAGAGGATCCCAAACGGGAAGATTTTAATAAAGTAATCAGGATGGTAGCGCCAGGTACTGTACTTTATGAAGGATTGGAGAATATTCTACGGGCGAAAACAGGCGCTTTGATTGTTGTCTCTGATGCTGAATCGGTGATGCAGTTAGTTGACGGTGGCTTTAAGATCAACTGTGATTTGATTCCTTCAGCACTTTATGAGCTTGCGAAGATGGATGGTGCAATCGTGATCTCCTCAGATGCCAAAAAAATATTAGTAGCCAACGCTCATTTGACACCCCATCATTTAATTCCTACTACCGAAACAGGAACACGCCACCGTACTGCGCAACGGGTAGCAATTCAAACCGGTGAATTAGTAATCGCCATTTCCCAACGGCGGAATGTAATTACTTTATATAAGGGTAATCAAAGATACGTGTTGCGTGAGATTGGGACGATCTTAGCGAAAGCGAATCAAGCGTTGCAGACATTGCAAAAATATAAGAGTGTCTTGGACCAATCGTTGTTCAACTTATCGGCGCTGGAGTTTGAAGATCTGGTTACTCTATCTGATGTCTGTACTGTGGTCCAAAGGGCGGAGATGGTTCTTAGAATTGGTGATGAGATTGACCGCTATATCTGTGAATTGGGCAATGAAGGACGTCTGGTAAGCATGCAGTTGGAAGAGTTAATTTTTGATGTGGAGATTGAAGCCAATATGGTGCTGCGGGATTATCTGGCTTCTGAAAATATTAATTCCGAGATGATTAAGGCAGAATTAAGCACCTGGAACGATGATGAACTCTTAGACTTAATTATGATTGGTAAAACTTTAGGCTATCCGAATGGGACCAGCTTAGATCATTCACTTTCTTCAAAAGGTTATCGGGTCCTGCGCAAGATACCAAGATTACCGTTTCCGGTTGTCGAAAATCTGGTTAAAACGTTTGGCGAGTTAAAAAATATTTTAAATGCCTCAACTGAAGAACTTGATGAAGTTGAAGGAATCGGAGAAGTCAGGGCACGTTCCATCAAGGAAGGATTACGTCGGCTCCGGGAACAAATTTTACTGGACCGTCATTTTTAACTATTTTTAACAAGAAAAAATGCATAAAAACCATTGACAACGAATATAAAAGCTGTTAAAATATTTAACTTGACTTTACACCGATAAAATGATATACTGACGATGTCGAAAATCTGGCGGAGGTATAAAATGTTTAACATCGGTGATAAAGTTGTCTATCCGATGCATGGAGCCGGAGTTATAGAGGGAATTGAGGAACGGGAGATCTCTGGGGCAAAAATCAGTTATTATATTATCAAGTTGCCGTTGGGAGATATGCGGGCAATGGTCCCTCTTGACCAGGCGGAGAATATTGGATTACGTCAGGTGGCTGCTGGCGAGGAATTGCGAAAAGTTTTGGAAGAGATGAAATCAAGCACTGTAATTGTCACCGATAATTGGAATCATCGTTATCGTAATAATATGGAGAAGATTAGAAGCGGCAGTATTCATGATATTGTCGAAGTGGTTCATACTTTAACAGTTCGTAATCGCCAAAAAGGGTTATCAACCGGTGAGAAGAAGATGTTTGAAAATGCACGTAAATTGTTGATCAGTGAGCTGGTTTTATCCCAAAATATCGAGGAAAATCAAGCTTTAGAAATTCTTGAATCGTATCTTTGTTGATACGGTTTTTTCTTTTTTTTAAAAGCACAATTGAGTTGTAACAACAACTTAAATTGTGTTTTTTATTTATGCGGAATATTTTTGGCTAATTATGTCAAGACTAAGATTGTCTGGATCAAAAAAAGAGGAGGTGTTTTAATGCGCTGGAACTGGAATACAATTTATTGGTCAGTAGTAGGCGGGATAGTTTTCATAGAGTTTTGTTCGGCAATTGATAATATTATGCTCAAGACCGGAATAGCAATAGTCGGACTAGTAACCGGGTGGCTGTTTCAAAAGAGTTTGCTAGGAAGGATTACCAATTATTTTCGTAGGATGCCCAGTAGAGAGATGATCTTTAAAAGTTTAGGATTACTGTTTGGGCTGGCAATTGGAGCGCTCTTGACATCAATAATCAGACCATTGTTGGATTCATATTCACCGTCAAGGAGTATTTCTTTCTTTGGAGCAATTTTACTGCCGATTATTGGGATTTCCATGGTGGTTTTTTCAGCAAAGTGTAAGGAGATTAATGGGTTATTAGTTAATCCGCTGCCAAATCAGAAAAACAAATTGGGTTCATCTTCGAATCAATTTAAAATTGTTGATACCAGTGCCATAATTGATGGCCGGATTGCTGATCTATGCAAAACAGGGTTTTTGGAAGGGATTTTGATTGTTCCCAATTTTGTAATCGGTGAATTGCAGAAGATTGCTGATTCGGCCGATTCGCTCCGTCGTAATCGGGGGCGCCGCGGACTGGACCTTTTAAACCGGATGCAGAAAGAGAGTCAGATTACAATTAAAGTGTTTGACCGTGATTATGAAGAAGTCTATGAGGTTGACACCAAAATTTTAAAATTAGCCCGGGAGATGGAGGCAAAAGTAATTACCAACGACTATAATCTCAATAAAGTGGCCGAACTTTATGGGGTGCAAGTTTTAAACATTAATGATTTATCAAACGCAATCAAGCCACTGGTACTGCCAGGCGAAGAGATGGTTGTTCATGTCCTGCGGGATGGTAAAGAGTATGGACAAGGAATCGGGTATTTAGAAGACGGAACGATGATTGTAGTTGAAGGTGGTAAAAGTTATATTGGTGTAGATTTAGAGATCTTGGTCACCAGTGTTCTACAAACTTCTGCCGGAAGAATGATCTTTGCCAAACCAAAAGAAATTTATATGTCAAAAGTTACCTCCTAAAAGATCAATATATATTAAAAAGTGCCTCTTGAGGGCACTTTTTTTACTATTGTGGAAGGATATTTTGGAAATACCTTGAATGAATTCAGGGGGGTGCGATGATGACGAGCAAAATAGCGGCAATTATTCCTGCTGCCGGAGTAGGTAAGCGGATGAAAGCGGACGTAAATAAAGTATGGTTAAACTTAAACGGCAAGAGTATCATTGAACATACATTGCAGGTTTTTGTGGATTCCGGATTATTTGAGCCGATTGTGGTAGTGGTCAATGAAGATGAGGTTCGGGAGTTTAAGGAGTTTTTGGCAGAGAAAATGCCTGAAGCAAACGTATTAATTACTCAAGGGGGGAAAGAACGCCAAAATTCAGTTTTTAATGGCTTGCAATATTTGAGTACTCTAAGTGATGGTGAATGGAGTAGTAATAATACTAATTTGGTGTTAATTCATGATGCGGCCAGGGCTTTAGTAAGTATCCGGTTAATTAAAGAAGTGGTTGAAGCCGGAAAGAAATATCAGGCAGTTAGTCTGGGTATTCCCGTTAAAGATACAATCAAAGAAGTTGATACTGAAGGTTTTGTCACGAATACTCCGGAAAGGACAAGATTGTGGGCAATCCAGACTCCTCAAATTTTTAACTATCAATTATTGTATCAGTGTCATCAAAAAGTTATTGGGATTGAGCGGAACTTCTCTGATGACTGTGGTATTATCGAATATTGTGGTTTTCCGGTTAAAATAATACCTGGCTCTTATGAAAATTTAAAGATCACAACTCCGGAAGATCTGATTGTTGCGGAAGCTATTATGAGGAGGAATGGATGAGATGCGGATCGGACAAGGATATGATGTCCATCGTTTGGTTGAGGGGCGCAAGTTAATAATTGGCGGTGTCGAGATTCCCTATGAAAAAGGGCTTTTAGGGCACTCGGATGCTGATGTGTTAACGCATGCGATTATGGATGCATTGCTTGGGGCGATTGGGGCCGGAGATATTGGGGGCCATTTTCCAGACAACAACCAGCAATATAAGGATGCCGACAGTTTGGTCTTACTCAAACAGGTCTTGGATTTGGTAGCGGCAAAGGGTTATTCAATTGTCAATATTGATGCGACGATCATTGCGCAAAAGCCCAAGATGGCCAACTTTATCCCGCAGATGCGTCAGAAGATTGCGGCAGTAGCAACAATTTCGGTGGAGCAAATTAATATAAAGGCAACAACAACCGAAGGACTGGGTTTTACCGGTAGGAGCGAAGGAATAGCAGCTCAAGCCGTTGTTTTATTGCAGAATGTATTTAGGAGTAGCATTAACAATGAAGCTCAATCTAATATTATATAATCTAATTTCTTACTTATTATTGCCACTGTTTTTATTAACCACTTTTCTAAAGAGTTATCTCAAACAGAGAACTTCACCATTTAAAATACTCTTAGAATTATTACGTTTAAAGGAAGAAAAAGGTCAATATATTTGGCTTCAGGCTGCTTCAGCAGGTGAAGTATTATTGGCAAACACCATCATTGCTGAGCTTACCAAAGAGCAACCGGAGTTAAAATGGTTGATCTATACCACAACTTATTCAGGGTTGACGATGGCCCAAAATAAGATCGGCGCCAAAGCGAAAGTTATCTATTTGCCTTGGGATATCGCTTTGATAATTAGAAGGTTGGTAAACGCTTTTCCGCCAAAGTTGTTAATTATTATCGAAAGTGACTTCTGGCCCAACCTGTTGCACCGGATGAAGCAGTCAGCAGCCAGTGTTATTATGGTTAATGGAAAAGTAAGCAACCGTACTTGGAAACGTTATCAACGAATGAAGTTTTTTATTAAAGCCGGCATTAACAATGTTGATCTCTTTTTGATGCAGACCGAAAGTGATCGGAAACGCTTGCTGGAGTTGGGTGCCGGACAACAAAAAGTAAAAATCGGTGGTAATTTGAAGTTTGATCAACGGTTTCCGGAGGTTACGGAAGACGAGCGGGAACAGCTAAGAGCTGGCTTAAAGTTGCAAGATCAGAAAATTATTATTGCCGGTAGTACTCATGAAGGTGAAGAGCCGGTAATTATTGAAGCCTTTTTACGGTTAAATCGCAATTTTCCCGATAGCAAACTGATTATTGCGCCACGCCATCTGGAACGTTTAGGACAACTTGAAACTTATTTGAAACAACAGAAGATTGCTTATCAACTCCGCTCCAGGATTACGGTTAATGTGTCGGATGATTTTAAAATTATTATTTTAGACACCATGGGAGAGTTATCAAAGTTATATTCGCTGGCTTATTGTTCTTTTATCGGTGGTAGTTTGGTCAATATTGGCGGCCATAATCTCCTGGAGCCAATTGCTCAGGGAAGCCCGGTCCTTTACGGGCCGTACCTGCAGAACTTTCAAGATATTGAGCAGTTAGTTGCTAATTATGAGGTCGGATTTAAAGTAGCTGACAGTAATGACTTATTCCAGCAGTGGCAAAAGTTAATGACTGATGAGCAATTTTATCAGGTGACCAGGGAAAAGACAACCAGATTGCTAAATGACAACCGGGGTTTAATCAAAGAAACGCTCAGAGAGATCGTTAATTTATTGTAAGTTTTTGACGACATCTTCAGTAACCGTCAGTTTGCGGTTGAAAAAGTACATAAATTTGGAACGTTGCAGTTTTGCTTTAATTTGTGGCGCTTTGTCTCCGAAGACGTAAGCAAAATGGTTGAAGTAGAGTTCGAATAGTTGATCGTCACCATAACGAAGCATATCTTTGGCTTTTTTATAAACCCGCTGATAGTAGATGGCATTAAACTTTTCCGCGTCCAGTTTCCGGTCAACATCCAGAGTGCCTGGTCTTGAGGGAAGCCATTGTTCAATCATTAAAACCGAGTTTACCATGCCGCTTAGTTTGCGTCTGGCGGAGAGATGATTGTTACCGCCGCCACCAACATAATACTGGACTAAAGTGATTGGAATTTTGTAAGTTGGATAATTATAGGAGATTCTAAGCCACAGTTCACGGTCCTGTCCGGAGATCCATTTGGGATCAAATCCGCCGGCTGCTTCGAATACCGCTTTGCGGATCAGTACTGCTGACGGCAATACTTGTGTTCGGACCATATATTGATAAAAATCAATCTCTTGAAGTTGGGGCAGACTGGTAAACCGTTCTTCAAAAGAGGGTTTATACTTATTTGAAGGGATTTTTTTAATTTTATTGATATCGGTACCGATTATGCCGAAATTGGGAAACTCTCCGGCAACTTGCAGTTGGAGTTCAATCTTTTGAGGATGCCATAAGTCATCAGAATCAAGAAACGCAATATATTCACCTGTAGCTTCGGCAACACCACGGTTACGCGCCATACTTGCGCCTTGATTTTTTTGGGTGATCAGTTTCACTTGCGGGTATTGGGTAACCAATTCCGGGGTCCCGTCACTCGATCCATCGTCAACAACGATGATCTCAATATTTTTATAGGTTTGGTTAATTATCGAATCCAATACATATTTGATCGTCTTGGAAGCGTTATAAGTTGGCACAACAGCGCTGACTAACGGTTGGTTCATCATTAATTCTCCTCAAAAAAGATCATATTTCTTAGTGTGGTTGGTGAATGCTAAAGTTTATTAGCAGTATTAATTTTGGCATTATATTCTTCGATGAAGAGTTTTTCATATTTTTCAACCATCGTTGGAAGTCCAAAATTAGCTAACGCAAATTTTTGCCCCTGGAGTGCAATTTTTTGGGCTAAATCCTGATTATTAATGATTTCCGCAATAATGTTGGCCAATCCATTCGCATCAGAGGGTTGAACCAGGAAACCTGTTTCGCGATCCTTGATTAGTTCAGCGATGGCAGGAACATTACTGGCAATTACCAGGCATCCGGCGGCCATTGCTTCGGCTACCACCAGACCAAATCCCTCGTAATGGGTGATTAACGCAAAAATTTGATGTTGAGCCAAAAGGTTAGGTACATCAGTCCGTTGACCCCAAAAGCGGACATAATCTTCCAGCTGTAATTCCTTACATAGAGTCTGATACCTTTCTTTAGTTTCACCATCTCCGACAAAATTAATTGCGATTGGTTGATTTTGTTCTTTCAGAATTTTGGCGGCCTGAATCAGCGCATAATGGTCCTTTTGTGGAGCAAACCGGGCGACCATGATAATTTCCCGTTTTCTTTGGGAGTAGTTATTATCATTGTCTGGTAAATATTTTTTCAGATCAATACCATTATGGATTACCACCAATTTATTGCTGTCAAAACCTTCTTTTATTAAATGTTCTTTTACTGCAGTTGAAACACAGATTATTTTGTCGGTAAATCGAGTTAAAAGTCGCGACATTAAGTAGAGTTTGAAAGTATATTTATCAGTATTGTGTTCAACTTGGAAGATTAAAGGAGTTTTAGCGATAATTGCAGCGATTCTTCCATAAATATGTTCCCGATAACCATGGGCAACGACGATCTCAGGCTTAAATTCTTTAATGATTTTAATCAATTTAAAGATCATTGAATACTTTGGTTTTTTGGGAACGAATTGAAATCGAATTCCTCTTGATTTTAATTCATCTACGAGAGGCTGATTATTTGCCGGGTTGCCTCTTAAAACCAATAAAACATTGAAATTACCATTTTGATTCTGAGTAGCTACCAGATCTAAAACTAACTTGGTGGAACCAGTATTGCCACCCCAGACAAAGTGGATAATTTTGTTCGAGTCCATCGCAAACTCCAATCATTTCTTGGTATTATATCGAATTAACTAAAATGTTTCAAAAATCTGCTAATCTTAGCCTAGTTTTTTTATCAATTCATCATGATTTGACTGTAGAAGTTGAATTGTTGCTTTTAAAACCTGTTCCGGAATGATCGATTTCATACAAGCGTGTCTGACGCAGGTTTTTCGATTACAACCTGAACAAGGTAATTCATTTTTAACGATTTGATGTTTAACTTTATAAGGACCAAAAAATTGGGGATCGGTCGGTCCATAAATGGCGACTATTGGCGTTTGTTGTGATGCGGCAATATGCATTGGACCACTGTCACCACTTATAAAGACGTCGCATTTTTTAATCATTGCTGCTAAATGCAGTAAACTTATTTTACCTGTAAAGACAACCGGTTGTACAGAAGTTTGCTGTAAAATATTCGTAACGTATGGTTTATCCATTGGTCCCCCAAAGAAGACCGGAGTCAAGCCTTCTTTGTCCAATTGCGTGACCAGTTGTGCAAAATTTGCTTCCGGCCAGCGTTTGGTTTGCCAATTGCCACCTGCATTGATACCGATTATACCGTTTTTGGATTGAAGACCGGCACTAGTCCACATCAGGTCGGCTTCTGCTTGCGAACGTTCGTCAACAAACATTTCCAATCCGATGTTTGGTATTGGTTCAAATCCTAAATGGTTGAGTATTTCTAAATATTCATCAGCTTTATGTTGATTTGGATTAACTTTAATTCGTTTGTTATAGAAGAGGCTGTATGGTCCTGATTTGGCGAAACCGGTCCGGATTTTAGCACCACTGAATGCCGTAAACATTGTAGTCCGTTCATTATAATGTAAATTCAAGGCTAAATCGTATCGTTCTTTTCTGATTTTGGCAATGAACTGCAAATTACGTTTTGGATTGTTCGAAAAACTGGAACGATTGATCGGGATTACTGAATTAAGGTATGGATTGAATTTAACGATCTCAAGATACTTTTCATCAATAATGATATCAATAGTATTATCAGGATTAACACTCTTTAAAGAATGTATCAACGGAGTCGAAAACAGTAAGTCGCCAATATACATTAGATTAATTAACAATATTTTCATTGTGTTGGGCTCCAATGTTATTAATATTTCAATCAAAGATATTATTCAGATTTATTGGAAACATCAATCTTTCTTTTGAATTTGAAGTTCATTATTTTGTCTTGTTAAAAATCCAAATAAAAGCATGATAAAGTAGAGGATGCTCTTGTCCTTAAAGAAAAAATCGGTAAATCCGCTGAAGAAAAGAAAGAGTAGGCAATTGATTAAAATTGGTGGTAAAGTTGAGTCTTTAAATCTTTTATTAAATTCAAAAGCTTTGATAAACATCGAAATAAATAAGATTGTAAATGCAATTAGACCTAAGATTCCATGTTCAATTAAGATATGCAGAAAATTATTGTGAGCGTGAGGTACAAATTCATAATGGTTTGGGATAAATTGCTCAAAGACAATACTAAAATTTTTAATTCCAATCCCAAAAAATTTATTTTGACCTACTGATAACCAAGGAAGTTTATTAAAGATTGATAAACAGGTTTTCCAGATCACGATTCTGGACTCATTACTACTATATCTTAAGTCAAACATGCTGTAAAAACGCTCTAATAGATTAGGGACACTTACAAATGTTATGACAATGATTATTATTGTTAACGGTAAGACTTTTTTTAATAGAACTTCTTTCTTAATAAATTTAATTTTACTTAAATAAGTCCAAGCAAAAGCAGCAATGATTCCAATCCAGCAACTACGGGAGTATGTGATGATTAAAGCATAAAACGATAGGACTAATGCAGCTATGTAAAGTGCGATTAAAGGTTTTTTGGCTTCTTTCAATGAAAAAATTAAAAATATGATACAGACTATCGAAATAATTGCTGCTGAATCATTAGGATGCATGTTAAGGATGTGAAATCGGTTACTGATACTAAATGGCGTAGCAAAAGAGGTAAATATTTTGGATAAAATTAGACCGATAACCGTTAGTCCATAACCAAGAATGATATACTTTGTTTGTTGCTGAGATAAATCGATCGACTTAATCATGAAATAGATCAAAAAGGGTGCAAAAAAACCAAGTAATGCTTTGACAGCACTCAATTGTAGTTTTAATGAAACATAAGAATTGAAAGTAGCAATCAATGCTATTATGAATACTATAAAAAACAAATGAATCGATTTATCAAAATAATTAGGTATTGTAGCTCTTTTTTCGGAAGTATAATAAAGCCATAACCAATTTATCAGAATTAAAAAGGCAATTCCGTCGGCAATGTTATCTTTGATAACTAAGGTGATTGCAAATAGAATTAACAAAAAATAAATTATTTTCGATTTGATATTTGATTGATTATTTAATAAAAGCATAATAATTCTCCTTCCCTAAGTTTTTAGATTAAAGGTTTGATCTCTTCCAAACTGACAGTGGCGGTTCCCAGTTTTCTAACGACGATCCCGGCAGCAATATTGGAGAATTTTGCTGCTTCGATCGGTTGCATTCCGGAAATAATGCCTAACGTGATTGCGGCAACGACGGTATCTCCGGCCCCGCTAACATCAAAAACCTCTTGTTTACTAAAGACCGGGATGATTTCAAAGTTTTGATTCCAGTCTAAAAGAGCCATGCCTTGATCACCCAGAGTGATCAAGACCAAACGGGAGTTGATCTGGTTTTGGATTGAGATGGCTGCGTTCTTCAGATCATCCTCGTTTTTGAGCTCTTTTCCCAGAGCTTCCTCGGTTTCAGCCAGATTGGGAGTCACCAGGGAAACGTTTTTAAATTTTAATAATCGATGTCGTGAATCCACCACAACCAATTTTCCTTTTTGGACAGCATAATTAGCCACTTTAATTAGGAAGTTTTCGGGGAAAGCAGGTAAATGATAGTCAGAAATAATGATCGCCTGGACGGATTCGATTTTTTGAATATAAATATCCCATAATTGTGAAAGAACGTTATCATCAAGCGCTTTATCCGGTAAGCGGTCCAAACGTAAAATCTGTTGCCTTACGGTATGTTCACCCTGGGCGAGAATCCTTCTTTTCGTAGTCGTATGAACAGTTTCAGTAGTAATAATACCATCAGTTTCAATTGCTTTAATTTTAAAGCAATCAAGCAGATTTTGACCGTTGCTGTCGGTTCCAATGACACTTACCGGTATCGGGTTGGCGGATAACGATTTTAAGTTATATAAGACGTTACCGGCTCCTCCGGGAACGGTTTTTTCTGATTGAAACTCAACGATTGGAATTGGAGCTTCGCGGGACATTCTTTTAATCATTCCAAATTCATAAGTGTCAGCAATAATATCGCCAAATACCAGAACATTTTGTTGCTTGAATTTTTCTAAAAAGTTGAGCATTAATCAATCACCTATTTACCTTAGATATTTGCATTTTTTATTTTTTCAATGATTATTGAAGTTGAAATTCCTGCAACTAGAGGGATGAATTTTACATCAACTTTCTGCCGGAGCAAGCTGTCTTTCTCTGGTAAACTGTCAAGCTTATAATCCCCGCCCTTGACGTAAATATGCGGTTTAATGATTTCAATCAAGTTACAAGCGTTTGCTTCATTAAAGATTGTAACATAGTCAACGGGTTTTAAAGCGGCGATCATTAAACTTCGGTCATGTTCAGAGATGATCGGACGGGTTTCTCCTTTCAATACCCGGACTGATTCATCACTGTTAATACCAACAATTAAAATATCACCATACTTTTTAGCTTCAATGAATGTCTTCAGATGTCCGGCATGGAAGATATCAAAACAACCATTAGTCAGGACAATTTTTAAGTTTTGCCGGTGCCACTGTTGTGCAAAAATGTGAAGTTGGCCCGGAGTAATAATCTGTTCATCAATCATGGCAATTCTCCCTTAAGAAACCATCTATTGCTTCAATGACTTTTGATAAATCGACATCAGCCAGACTGCCTGTGTTTTCCGGAGTAATCACCCATTCCGGATGACCATAGGGGTAAAACATAGTTTGATTGATCGTATTCATTAACATGATCACCCTTTTGCCTAATGCAACCGCTAAATGAAGCATTCCGGTGTCGCCACCGATAATTAAGGTTGACAGTTGCATCAGTGCGCCGGTAGTCAGCAGGCCGGCTTGTCCTGCGGCAACGGGGAAGTGATCAGCAATCTGTTCTAATTTGGCTTGATCTCCGGGTCCACCACCAAATAATATTTGGATTCCTTGGTTGTCCCAATACTTTGCCAGTTCAAAGAACTTCTCCAACGGCCAGTTTTTATATTCATAATTAGTAAAAGGCTGAATGAAGATGGTTGGTTTTTCAGTTGACAGCCCCCACTGGTTAAAAAGTTTTAAACCCCGTTGTAACTCTTCATCAGGAAGAATAAAGGAATTAGTAATATTCTGACAATTCAATCCGGCCAAACTTAACAATTTCAAATTTAGATCGATTCGGTGAAGATCGCGGCTAACCTCCAGCTTATGTCTGTAAAAGGGTTTACTGCAGTTTGATTTAATAATTCCCCATCGTTCCTTCGTCCCGGTTAACCAGGCAAAGAGAGCGGTTTTAGTTTGACCATGGAAGTCAACTACTAGGTCAAATTCTCCTGCTTTCAATCTTGATAGCAATTCTTTCGAATATTTGATTGCTAATCCAATATTTTTACTGTGGAAAATATCACTGTCAATTGCAATTACTTCATCAACTGCGCTAAACCCTTTCAGAATTACTGCAAAACGCTTTTTAGTCAAATACGTTATCTTACAGTCCGGATAATTTGATTTAATCACATTGATTGCGGGCAGCGTGAATAAAATATCACCAATACCGCTTTGGCGAATTGCTAAAACATTTTTTATTGTCATCAGTTGCCACCTCAAAAAAGGTCAGATTATTAATTTGGTTAAATTTAACGCCATAACCGGTGCATCCACAACCATTGGTCAGGATGTTGCTCAATGGTTTCTTGCATTTTTTTTGCGAACATTGCGACAGTAGTTTTCAGGTCGTCATCGTAATTACCAGTGTCCGGGAGGACGATTTCTTCAGAAAAGACGATCTGATGATTGAATTTTGATGTTCTTTCAATATAGGAATAAATCACCGGCGCCTTGGTTTTAAGCGCAAATTCAGCCGCGCCACGCGGAAAAGAAGCAGGCCGGCTAAAGAAGTTAACCGGAATTCCGTGACGATCAGCCTGATCGATAATAAACGGGACAATTTCATTACGTTTTAAGGCTAAAAGGATTGGACGCAGAAAACTGTTGCGCGGAATTATTTTCATGCCGATTGACCGCCTTTTTTCCTGAATTATCTTATCAATAATATTGTTTGATTGTATTTTAAACAATGGATTGAGAGTGTAACCGGATAAAGAAAGATAGATACCGGCTAATTCCCAATTGCCAAAATGGGGTGAGATTAAGATTATACCCCGGTTTTTTTCCAATGCTTTAGTTAAATGTTCCTCACCGCTGACGGTTACCCGGTCTAATAAAAGCTTCGGATTACGGGAATAGTAATATAAAAATTCACTGCCAATCATACCAAGATTTTCCCAAACTCGTTGGGCAAGTTTGGTTTCGTTAGTAACTGTCCGGAGGTGACCGTTCAATTTAGCTTGTTTAATATTGTCAATTGTTAACAATCTTCGCGATTTTAAAATCAGGTATGCGAATAAACCAAGTTTTTTACCAACCCATAAGCCAATATTTAAAGGAACCAGTTTAATTATTAAAAAGAACAATTGAAATAAAATATACTCAAAGAAACTCAAGTAAAAACGTTGGGTTTGTTTCTGGCTTCGTGAACTCATAATACTCCTCAAGTTTAGTTTTGGTTTGCATGTAAAATCTCTGTTAAATTGATTTCTTTGATATTATTATATCTAAAAGTTGCTTTTCCAACACGCTCTTCAGGTCCGATTCCGATAACTTTCATATTGGCGCGCAATGCTGCTTCCACACCTGCCGCTGAATCTTCGACTACAATGCAGTTGCAGGGGCTAACTGCGATGCAGTCAGCTGTCTTTAAAAACAGCTCCGGCTCAGGCTTGGCTTTGGTTACCAGATTACCATCAATAATACAGTCAAAAAGATGCGCAATCCCCAGTTTACTGATTATAAATTTGGCATTCTTACTAGACGATGCAACACTTAACTTCAATCCTAATTTACGAATCGCCAACAGTAAATCTTTGATTCCGGGAATTAAATCCTGTTCGTTTAAATTTTTGATTAATTCATGAAAGTATTGATTTTTCTTCTCAAGCATTTCGGCTTCGCGATGGGGAGTAATCTTCTTACCCTTCAAAAAGATTCTTAATGAATCCAGCCGGGAACGCCCTAAAAGCTGTTCGTTATCTTCTTTAGTAAACGGGATGTTCTCTTCCTCACTGAGTCGCTTCCATGACTCATAGTGATAGGGAACGGTATCAGTAATTACACCATCCATATCAAAAATAAAGGCTTTAATATTCACAGGAAATACCTCGATAATTAAGTCTATTGTTGATTGTTAAAATAAAACTATATGATATTCGTTATTTTATGGTAAATTCCTTTCTAATCACTGATGAATTTGTCGATAAATAATTGTCCGTTAAAAGTTCGTGGATTTAAAAGGAATTTAAGATTAGGTTGTCGAAATTAAGCTCGAAATTAATCTTCATTTTGGAGGCAAGGGAGATGTGGGATTTTTTTGTTAAGGGCGGGGTGGTTATGATCCCGCTTGGAATTTGTTCAGTTGTGGCTTTAGTAATAATTATTGAACGGATTCTCTTTTTTTGCAGGTTAAATAGATGGGAAGAAAAAGAGATTAGACTTATTAAGTTATATTTATATCAGGGAAAAGTCAGTGAAGCAAAAGCAGTCTCGGCTAAATGGAATTCTTCACTGGGTATTATGGTGGATACTGCTTTGAAACAGTGGGAACACAATCGTGATTTGGTTGAACAGGTAATGGAATCGAGTGGAATGGCCGAGATCAAAAAATTTGAACGGGGGTTAGGGGTTTTAGACACAATCATTACGGCCAGCCCGTTACTTGGGTTATTAGGGACTGTAACCGGTATTATTAAAGCTTTTACGGCATTGTCAATAGTAGGCGGGGCTCAGGCTACCCAGCTGAGTTTGGGGATTGCTGAAGCTTTATATACAACTGCATTTGGCTTGGCGATTGCTATTCCGACTTTGTTCTTTGTAAATTTTTCTTATTCGTTTATTGATAAGCAAGCACAACGGTTAACAGCTGAAGGTCAAGAGATTCTTAAATTGTTACAAACGGTATCGGGTGAGCAAAATGAAGCTGCAAGTTAAAAGGAGACGTTCCCGGATTGAAATAACCCCGATGATCGATGTAATCTTTTTTATGTTGATCTTTTTCTTTATGTTTGCTACTTTTAAACAAGCCCAGACAGGGGTGGAAGTACAACTGCCCAAGACTGTTCATATTGGTAATAATGAACAGAATATGGTGGTTATCAGTATCGATAAGAATGCCCGGATTTTCTTCGGTAAAGAAGCCGTTAGCTTGGAAGAATTGCGCCAACAGGTTCAACAAGAACTTGCTAATGATGCTACGACCCGGTTTATTATCAAACCTGATGGTGATGTACCATACAAGCAAATAATTATGGTAACCGACATTTTAGCCAGCGAAGGCGTTGTTAAACCTTTATGGGGGGTTGACCGCCAACAGCTTTTCAGGGCAGAGTAGTAGGTGTAAGCCGGGCAAACCCAAACGGGAGTGGGCTAAATGAATAGTAAAGAGCGAAATGATTATATTATTGCAACCATAATCTCAATAATTTTTCATGTATTATTATTAGTGATTGTATTTCCTGCCGGGTTTCTCTTTGGCAAACCAGGAGGGACGGATATTTTTGCGGCAGAGATTGTCGAGTTTCCTTCATCAGAAATGAATCCGCAGGAGATGAACCCCAGTGAACTGAATCAGGCAATTGAAACAGCAGAGGCCAAACCTGATCAAATTGAAGAAAAGCAACCGGTTAGCAAAGAGCAAAATAAGGGCGAGTCATTATCTGTAAAACCGCCTGATGTTAAACAAGATCTAACCAAAGTTAAACCTCTGGAAGCCAAGCCGGAAATTGCCAAAGAAAGCAAACCAAAAACCGAATCAGAACCGGTTACAAAACCGGATCTGAAAACAACTAGCACTGACAACAATAAAACCACGACCGATCTTCCGGCGCAACCTACATTGCCATCAGGCCCAAAAAGTTTAGGTAATGGAACGGGTATGGTAGTAAGAGGGTTAACCGGGCGGAATTATCCGTATCCTAAAAATGCCGCTAATCTGGACCTGGAAGGCGAAGTGCTGCTAAGGGTAGAAGTTGAAGCAGGTGGGAAGATTGCGAAGATTGACTTTTTAAAGTCGTCGGATAATCGTGAGATGGATCGGGCGGCACGGGGATATGTTTTAAATGATTGGATCTTTAAACCGTTTGATGATGATTACTACATTGATTTGCTGGTAAAGTTTAAAATTGAGGATGGTAAATACTTAGTCATAATTGAGCCGGTTAAGTCAGAAACACGACCTTAAGGAGGATATGAATGAAGCTTAAGGTGTTTTTATCAGACATTCCTCGGGAGAGACGGAGCTTAATTTTAATTGCCGTTTTAGTGGCTGTTTTATTGATTCCGACGTTTGTTTCGAGTGAAGCCTCTAAACTTGTTTCTTTAGAAAATAAATATATTAAAATATTTGTTAATGCCAGTCCAAATGAGACCGGGCGGTTTGCTTTGGATGTTACTGCCGGGGATCCCGAGCGTGACGATGATGATAATAAACCGCTGATTTATGGTCATCCGCTTCCATGGACTTCTTATACCACAATCCAAATTAATGGTTCCAATTATGTCTTTGGTAAAGCGACATCAAAGCGGTCCGGTGCCGGATTGGCAGGTGGCGAAATTGTTGCTGCTCCAAAATTAGAAGACAATAAGATTACCATGAAATGTCGGTATGATAAAGTCGTTGTCGATCAAGTCTTAGATATTACCCGCAGTCCCAGTACCGGACTGCCTGATACTGCCCGAATCCGCTATATTATTAAAAATGAAGGGTCAACCCCGACTGAGGTCGGATTGCGTACGGCTCTTGACACAATGATTGGTAGTAATGATGGCGCTCCATTCAGGGTCGGTGAGAAAGAGATTACTTACGAATATGCGATGGAACCCGGAGAGTATCCTGATTTTTGGCAGGCATTTGATTCGTTGGAATCCCCTTCGGTCGTTGCCCAAGGGACCTTAAAGGGAGGCAGTGTTACTACACCTAATAAAGTGATCTTTACCAATTGGGGTAAGGCAGCAGATAATCCTTGGGATATTCCGTTACAGATAGGAACGGAGTTCGTTCGCCTTGGCGAGGATGATCTCGACAGTACGGTTCTGATGTACTGGTATCCGCGGGAGATCCAACCCGGCGAACAGATTGTAATTACTCTGTATTATGGATTGGGTGGCGTTACCTTTGCGCCGGGGAAAACATTTCTGGGGATCTCCGCTCCGGCAGAGATTCAGTATTCGGGTGAAAATTCCCGTAAGTATACTATTGTGTTATATATGGAACATCAAGGTGAAACTAACGCCCGTGATGTTGAGATTGAGCTTGAATTACCGGTAGGATTTAAAAATGCCGGTGAGAATAATCTGATTAAAGTCGAAGAATTAGAAGCCGGTATTACAAAACAGTTTTCTTGGGAGATTCAGGCGGACGGGCTTTACCTAGGGGATACCAGTTTTCGAATCAAAGTTTCAGGAGAAGGTTTGGAACCAAACGAAGTAACCCGCAGAATTAAAATCATACCACCGCCACGAATCGGAGCGACACTTAGTATTCCTAAATTGAAGGTAGTGGGGACCCAATGGCAGCCTACTCCATTACCGGTGACGATTAAGCTGAATAATCTCGATGAACTTACTGCTTACGATGTCCGTGCTAATTTGATCTCTGGCGAAGGCTTAAGATTAGCCCCAGGCGAAAAACAGGAACGGGTAATCTCTGATTTGGAATACCAGGGACAAGCCGAAGCACGCTGGAACATTATGCCAGTTATCGGGGCAAAGACCGGTGAATTTAAAGTTGTCATTTCAGGTTCGAATTTGATCCCGCTAGAGATACCGGGTGAGATTACGATCCCTGCGTTGCCGGCAACGTTAAATTTTTCAGTCCCGGAAAAACTACAGGTTGGCCAGGTCTTTAACTGTGATTTAATTGCCCATAATTTATATAACGCTAAAGATTTTATTGCTGATATTAAATATGATCGGGAACAATTGCGACTGGTACATGTATCACGTGGTACAATGCTGGTTGAGGATGGACAACTTTCAATTTGGTCATCAGGTACAATTGTTTCAAAAATGGGAATCGTTCAAGAAATATTTGGGAAACGCTTTCAACCATATACCGGCGAAACAACAACATTGGTCCGGCTAAATTTTGTAGTAATAGGGCCGGGTGAGGGGACAATTCAACTGGAACGACTGAAGATTATTAATTCTGAGGGAGAAAGTATTCCTTATAAATTTAATCCATTGCGATACAAAATTGAGGAGGTAAAATGATGAAAAAGGGGTTCTTAAAATCAGTTTTGGGTTTGGTTTTGGTCACGCTGTTACTGGGTTTTGTTACTACCAATGCTTTTGCGGATACCAATCCTAAGGATGTGCCGGCTTCGCATTGGGCTTATCAAGCGGTTAAATTGCTGTTGGATAAGGGATACTTACAGTTATATCAGGATCAAACCTTTCAAGGAGAACAACCGGTGGACCGTTATACTTTAGCTACCGTTGTTGCCAAGATTCTTCAAGAAGTAGGTTCCGGTAAAGTAGCCACTAACCGTGATGATGTTAAATTGATGCGTAGTCTTACCAACGAGTTTCGTGAAGAATTAGTTAAAGTATTGACTGAAAACAGTTCATTAGCGAAGCAATTGGAAGATTTGAACCGCCAGGATCAGATTTTTAAAGAAGATTTGACTAAACTAAATTTAACAGTACAGGATCTTTCGGAAGAACAACAGGCATTACAGCAAGAAGTCCAATCAATCATTGCCGAATTAGTTGTCCTCAAGAATAAAGTAGCTCAACTGGAGACTGATGTTGAAGCATTAAAAAAAGAGAATAAACGGCAAACCTTATACATAATCATCGCTTTTGTCCTTGGATTAGCATCTAAGTAATTGAATTCATTAGAAGCTTTGGATGTCGAACTGTTTCGAACTCTGTTTTGAACAGCTCTTATTTTTTATCAAAACTGATGATTAGTGTAGTTTTTTTATTGATGTGACATTAACAGTTGTTAACGTCAAAAGCAGTCCCAAAATGGCAAAAACTGCCACCGGACATTTGGTTGAATAAAATATTATTCTATTGTATTATTAAGAAAGTTGGGTTTGGATTTTTGAAGATAAACAGTTAAAGGATGTTTTTCAATGATAGAAATTGATGATGCAGGCGGAGGTTGTTTTATAGGTCCGGAAGTATTGGTAATTCACCGTTTGGAAACGGGTGAGGCTTGGTTTTACACAATACCAACCAACATTCGTGAACGGGTGTTCTATGCTACTCGGATTTTAAAACGGGCATTTCAAGAATTGGCAATCAGTAAGAATGAAACGATCAGGTTATGCCGGGGGGAGATCTTTGATCTCTTTGAAGCGTACCTTGAGGAACAACACTACCAAGTGATTAGGGAGAAAGTATCAAATGCAACCGACCGTTTGGCAGAAGATAAGTTTATGAGTATTCTTCATTCTTATGGCTTTCCGGAATATATTAAGTTAGTTGATCGTAACTATCAAGAATTTTATGAGATGGTCAGTTTGTGGTATTATTTACAACCAAAACAGGTCACGGCCAAACTTTGTAAGATTAGATTGCGTCCACCACTTCGTCCGAAAGTGGTTGCCAGGAAATACCCTAATTTAGTGAAGCGTTTACTTGAAGAGAGTCAATCAGCGACCGGATGAAAAAACCGAATCCAATCAACGGACTCGGTTTTTTTGTTGCTCAAGTCTTTATAAGCGTTGTAACTCTTTTAGGAGTTGGTTTAATTCTTCTGTCAGTTCATTAATGCGTTTAATAATGATTGTTTTGCGTGTTGCTTGATGATTGGTTTCGGACTCATCAGGTCTAGTCGTAGTGTCTAATTGTTGCTTTGTTGTGACTACAAGGTTATTTAAGGCTTGATTAACTGTATCGCCGATTAAGACTTGATCGTTGTAGACCAGAATGATCTTTTTGAGCTCCGCGAGCTGGCTCTGTTCCGATTCGATAAATAAAGGCTTTACATAAAGAATGGAGTCTTCCAACGGGACAATTAACAGATTGCCCCAAGTGACATTAGATTGATTTTGATCCCAAAGGGTGATCAACTGGGAGATGGTCTCATTTTGGTTGATTCGGGCATCAATCTGCGCTGGTCCATATATATTTTGATCTTTGGGCAATGTGTAAAGAATTAATTCGCCATAATGAGGTTGATCACAACGTGCAATCAGCCAGGAGATCAGGTTTTGCTTATTACGGGGCGAGAATGGCTGCATTAAAACAAATTCACTGGTATCATTATCGGGCAGTAACAAGGTAACATAGTATGGTTCAAAGACTTTGTTTTTGTTGTGGATCGGAATCTCCCACTGATCTTCTTGCGAATAGAATGTTTTTGGGTTAGTCATATGGTATTGGGTTAATAATTCGCGTTGAATCAGCATTAATGATTCAGGATACCGAAGATGTGCTTTTAAGGAAGGTGCGAGATTAGCTAACGGTTGGAACATCTTTGGAAAAACTCTTTGCCATACTTTAATGATTGGGTCGTCTTGATCAACAATATAGAACGAAACGGTCCCATTATAAGCGTCAATAACTACCTTAACTGAATTACGAATATAATTGATTCCCATGTGATGATACTTTGCGTAGGGATAAGATGAGCTATAAGTAAAGGCATCGATAATCCAATAGAGCTTCTCGTCAGCAACTACCAGGTAAGGATCGGTATCAAATTTTAAGAACGGAGCCAGTTTTTTGGCACGTTTGATGATATTACGATAGATCAGGACGTTACTTTCACTGGTAAGTTCTTTTGATAATAAGAAATTGGCTTCTTGAAACTTTAATGCCATCAGTAAGCGGTTGAAGTATGAGTTTAACGGGATACCCCGTTTGCCTTGATATGAAGTCTCAATATTTTGATCGCCTTTTGGGTAGTCAAACTCGCCGGTTTTAGTGTTTACAATAACATAGTCAGTGGTTAATTCGCCATAGTAAATCTCGGGTCGTTTAATATCTAAGCTATAATAACCAGGAGTTACTTTTGGAGGTAAGTCTCTGGCAATGAATACCGGTTGACCTTGAGTTGAAAATTGATTGACGGGATTAGCTGCAAAACCGTAACCATGGGTATAGACAAGGTGCATATTGATCCAACTTTTGGCGTTACTTGAAAGCTTGTCAGGGGATAATTCACGCGCTGCAATCATTACTTGCTGTTGCCCATTGTTGGTCGGGTAGCGGTCAATATCAATATCATTAAAGCTATAATACGGCCGGATTGATTGCAACTGATTATAGGAAAATTGTAATGGACCATAATCCCAGAGCCGCAAATCTTTTAAAGCCGGATTTGTTGTTGCAGGTGGATTGATTTGATCCGAATCAGGATTGAATGGTCGTAATTTAATCTTATCCAATCCATAGGCCTGTCGGGTGAATTGAATATGATTCTTTAAATAGGGTGCTTCCAGTTCATATTCATTTGGCCGGACAACGAATGATTGAATAAACTCCGGATAAAAAGCGCCCAGAATAACTGACAATACCAGCCATACTGCCAAACTCCCCAAAATAACGGCGGTATTTTTTCGAAACAGCGAGAAGAATAAGATTCCGATTACAATAACTATTATCCCGATCAAGATTTGGAGAGCTAACAGATTGGCGTTATGAGCGGTATAGTTTATTCCGGTAATCCGGTTTGTCTCCTGAAACAGAAGGTTGAATTTGGCGAGAAGGTATCCCCAAATCTTGGCGATGAGAAAGATGGTTGTTAAAATTACGAGATGGAGTTTGGCCGGGAATGATGCGTCCCAGTATTTACCGCTTTTCCAAAACGCCTTAGCCAGAAAATAGATTAAAGCAGTACCGGCTAATCCAAGAAAGCAAGTTGTTTGAATTAAAGAATTGATCTTGTTATAAAATGGCAGACTAAAAAGGTAGAAGCCAAGATCTTTATTGAAGATGGGATCACTGATTCCGGTATTAACTTGATGAATAAATTGCTGGATGACGGTCCAATCGATTGTCAAACCCGATGCCAGTACAAAAGCAATAACAGCGCCGGTTATCAAACCGGGTAAGATAATGGTTTCTTTTGGAAGATTAAAACGGTTAATATCAACATAACTGAACTTGGGGTAGGCTTTTAAGGCAATAAAAAAGTTTAAGATTAAGAACCCAAAGATGACGCAACCGGTGATTAATTTCGTTAAAGGTCCGGTAATAAGTGCTGCCCAGAAAACAGGGGTGGCTTCCATCAAGTTAAACCATAGCCATTCTATATAAGTTCCGGATAAAACGAAAACAAGGATTATAACCACAGCGCAGATTCCTAACAGGACTTTATGTAGTTTATTCATAGCAATCCCCCACAAAAAGATGTTAAGGAAAAATTCTCCTTTTCAAAGAAAGATCCTTCCTGGAAGGAAGTTAACGATTTTTAGCGAATAATGCGGCAGGAAGATCTTTTGTGGATACCATTACTTCAAAGGAGCGAAAGTTAATTGAAAAACTATCAACAGTTAATTAATCAACGGTGGCAGAAGGGCCATTTTTTATGTGTAGGCTTGGATACTGATTACAATAAAATTCCGACTGGTGTAAAAGAAACGTCGGTCGCCAAATCTATCTTTAAGTTTAATAAAAGTATTATTGATGCGACCGCTGAATTTTGCTGCGCTTTCAAACCTAATATTGCTTTTTACGAGGGCCATGGTTTGGAAGGGATTGAAGCGTTGATCAATACTAACAATTATATTAATGAATGTTACCCGGAGATTCCGATTATTCTCGACGCGAAACGGGCCGATATCGGGAGTACCAACTTGGGATATTTAAAAGCGGTCAAAGAAGTCTTTAAAGCGCAAGCAATCACAGTCCATCCCTATTTGGGCGGGGAGGCTTTAAAACCGTTTTTAGACGAACGGGATCTGGGTGTGATTGTGTTATGTCATACGTCAAATCCTGGCGCCAAGGAATTTCAGGAGATTAAAGTTGATGGTGAGGAAGTTTATAAAGTTGTTGCCAAAACCATCAATGAAAGCTGGAATTATAATCATAATTGCAGTTTGGTGGTTGGTGCCACTTACCCAGAACAATTGCGTGAAGTTCGTGCAATTGCACCTGAATTACCGTTGTTAATACCCGGAATTGGAGCGCAAGGCGGCGATTTGGAGCTAACGGTCCGTAATGGATTGGATTCCCAAGGTAAAGGAATTATCATCAATGCTTCCCGAAGCATAATTTATGCCTCAAGTGATGCCGACTATGCGGATGCTGCCCGAAATGAGGCTGCAAAGCTGGCGCAAGCGATTCAAGCTATTATTGTTACAACTAAGCAGTGAAACAAATAAAATCAAACAGTTTAATGCGGAGCATCTTCATTTTGGGATGTTCCGTTTTTTTAATGACTTAGGAATAAAAATAGAATTTTTAAGAATATTTATTTCTGTTGGGAGCCGGTTCTTTGAGACGTTATTCAGCCATAGCTATTTTCAGCAGCTAAACAATTCTTAGTTACGGTTGATTGGACAGAATTTTAATTGTTGCATAAAATTAACTTGCATTAATCTGATTTTTAGTTATAATTATAATATTTATTAATAATATCTCCCGAAGTTACTTCTTATTTTGTTTCCAGAAAAAACTTTTATTTTCATTGGTTAGTTTAATTTAAGATAATAATATTTTGCTACAGGTGGTTTAGATGACTGAAAAACATTATTTGGATAAGTTAAATATGTTGTTAGAGCATATTGAAGATCCAAAACAGAAACAGCATTATTTCCGTTTAATCTCAACTTTACTGGAGAAAGGCTATTTTCCTGGGTTAGCGGAGGTGCCAATTGTCAAATCCTCAATCAGCCATATTGATGGTGAAAAAGGGTTATTAACCTATCGCGGTTACCCAGTCGAAGAGTTAGCCAGTAATTGTTCATTCGAAGTGGTTAGCTATTTGATTTTGAATGGCGATCTTCCTTTAGAAGCTGAAGAAGAAAAATTACGTGGTAAGTTACTCGATAATATTTATATCCCGGATGATGTTGCAACATTAATTTGCAATTTTAACCGTAAGCTTCATCCGATGAATATGCTTAGCGCAGCTGTTTTACTGTTGGAAGCGCACGATAAGGGTTCGGCAGATGTTGATAATCACTTTGAAAATCTTAGCCGTTCAATCAAGTTGATTGCCAAAATACCAACAATAATCGGGACCTTTCTTACTGGTAATCCGCAGTTTAATCGTGGTAAACAATTTAAGACGTTTGCGGAATATGCTTTATTCTGTTTCAATCCTAAGCTGGCAAATGATAGTGATTATGTGAAAATGTTTGAGGAGTCCTTAATCTTACATATGGATCATACCATGAATAACAGTACTTTTTCAGCTCGGGCAGTTGGTTCTGCTAAAGCGGGGATTTACGCGCTGATCTCGACGGCGATTAATTCATTGTCCGGTCCCTTGCATGGCGGTGCTAATGAGCGTGTTGTCCAAACTTTAGAGAAGATTGGTTCGGCGGCTCAAGTTCCTGTGCATCTTGAAAATTCTTTAGAACATCATCAGAAGATAATGGGAGTGGGGCATCGGATCTATAAGACCTATGATCCCAGGGCCAAGTATTTTAAAGAGTTTATTTTACCAAAAATATTTGGTGATCCGGAACAAGTAAAGAATGAGAACCCGCCGCTTTGGAATTTATATGATACAGCAATTGCAATGGAGAAGTATGTTCAGGAACGGTTAGGCAAGAAAAATCTCTATCCCAACGTTGATTTCTGGTCGGGATTGTTTTATAAAGCATTAGGAGTTCCGACCGAGTATTTTACAACTATTTTTGCAATGGCACGATCGGTTGGCTGGTTAGCCCATTGGATGGAACAACAGGAGTCAGCGGGTAAAATCTATCGTCCATATCAATTATATGCAGGATTTGATACGCGACATATTGTAAAATAGGAGCAAAGGTACTTCAATAAGGCAATTGATTGCAGAGAGATTTGTCAAATTGGGATTCTTTCCATTCAAGGAGTTTTGTGAGTATATTTTTAGCCACAAAACTTTTTTTAATTTAATTTTTCTGGTATAATATCTAGGATTTCTCGATTATACATAATCGTTTATCTAACGGGTATAAAAATGAGTTAGTTTTGAGGAGTGTTGTAGAGATGAGAGTTTTATCCGGGATTCAACCTTCTGGTAGCCTTCATATCGGTAATTATTTTGGAATGATGAAACGAATGATCGATTACCAGGAAAACCATGAACTTTTCTGTTTTATTGTTAATTTTCATGCTTTAACATCAACTTTTGATGCCGAAAGACTACGTAAGCAAACTTATGACGCAGTCTGTGACTTTCTGGCATTAGGGCTTGATCCTGAAAAATCGGTCTTTTGGGTACAATCTGATGTACCGGAAGTGACTGAGGCAACATGGTATTTAAGTAATATTACCGGGATGGGTTTGTTGGAACGTTGCCATTCCTATAAAGATAAATTAGCTAAGGGGATACCGGCCAGTCATGGATTGTTTTCTTATCCGGTCTTAATGGCTGCCGATATCTTACTTTATGGTGCTAACCGGGTTCCAGTAGGTAAGGATCAGAAACAACATGTTGAAGTTGCCCGGGATATTGCGATCCGGTTTAACAATGTCTATGGTGAAACCTTTATTATTCCCGAGCCTGATATTGAAAGTGAATTAGCAACAATTCCGGGTATTGACGGACAAAAGATGTCCAAATCATACGGGAATACCATCGGTATTTTCACTGATGAAGCAAGTTTAAAACAGATTATAATGTCGATTAAAACTGATTCAACGCCGGTTAATGAACCTAAACCAATTGAAGGGAATGTCCTTTTCTCACTTTATTCGTTGTTCCTGGATCAAGCAGGCAAGGAAGAATTGAAGGACCGTTTTCTCACTCCGGGATTGAAATATGGAGACGTCAAAAAAGAATTATTCAGTACGATTTGGGAGTATTTTGCTCCTTACCGTGAAAAACGGGAACAGATCGCTAAAGATCCGGATTTGGTCCATAGCATAATGAAGTCAGGCGCCGAAAAAGCGCGAAAGGTTGCTGTAGAATACTTAAGTAAAATGCGGCACAATGTAGGTATTGATTACTAATCTAAACTAGAAATGAGTGGTTTGATGAAGAAAGATGCTTTTAGTCAATTAGGAGTAGTAATCCCGGAGATATTGTTACCTAACCACAGGGTTGATTTGCAGAAATGGGCCGTTGTTGCCTGCGATCAATTTACTTCCCAACTGGAATATTGGGAAGAAGCAGCGCAAATCGTAGGGGCGGAACCTTCAACTTTAAAGATTATCTTTCCTGAAGTGTATTTGGGAAAAGGTAATGACCAGGAACGGATCAACACAATCCGGCAACAGATGCGGGAATATTTACAAAATGAAGTTTTAATCAATCATGGTCCCTGTATGATTTATGTGGAACGCAGGACTGCATATGGCAATCTGCGGAAAGGTTTGGTACTGGCTGTTGATCTGGAATGCTATGATTATAACCGGGGTTCAACTACCTTAATCAGGGCTACCGAAGGTACGGTACTGGAACGAATTCCACCCCGTGTTAAAATCCGGGACGGGGCGATTCTGGAATCACCTCATGTGATGTTACTGATTGATGATCCTGAATGCCAAGTGATTGAACCAATTACTGCGATCAAAGATACTTTGGAACAAGTGTATGACTTTGATTTGATGTTGAATGGAGGCCGTTTAACCGGTTATAAAGTAGACCGGACGGAGATTTTTGAGAAGATTTTGGCTGGTTTGACTGATTTAGCTGATTTGAAAAGATTTAATCAAAAGTATAATATTAATTCGGACAAACTGTTACTGTTTGCGGTTGGTGATGGTAATCATTCGCTGGCAACTGCCAAAGCGGTCTGGGAAAAGGTTAAACAAGAAAATGCAAATGATGCTGCAATCATGGATCATCCTGCCCGTTACGCTTTGGTAGAAGTAGTAAATATCCATGATTCAGGATTACAGTTTGAACCGATTCACCGGGTGCTGTTCAATATTGAAGTTGATTCCTTATTCAATGCAATGAAATCATATTTTAGCAATAATGAATTTGAATTAAGTTTCATTAATGATAGTCAAGCAGTTGAATTACAAGTTCCGGAATCCTCTGGTCCACAGGTGATCAATTTTGTCAGTAATCAAGGAAACGGCTTGATCAAAATTAAGAAACCGGTCCATAATTTAGCAGTCGGAACACTTCAAGCTTTTATTGATGACTATATTGCCCGGCACCAAGGGGTTGAAGTTGACTACATCCATGGTACCAATGCAGTGGTTGATTTGGGCTGTCGCCCTGGTAATATCGGATTCTTGTTGCCTTCAATGGACAAGAGTGATCTCTTTAAGACAGTAATCATTGATGGCGTATTACCACGTAAAACATTTTCAATGGGTGAGGCCGAAGAGAAAAGGTATTACATGGAGTGCCGCCAAATTAGTTAAATTTAGAGTTAATTATTAATAATTAATATAATGATTTTAATTATTAATAATGTTAATTATTAATAATGCGGTGCTCAAATTCGATCCCCAGTTGTTGACATTCTTCTTTACTGATGATCATGGGTTCGGGGCGTCCTTGTTTTTCAATGAAATGGACCACGAATCCTTTTTCTTTTAAATGCTCAAGTAATTTATGGACTCCAACCGGTATTTGACCGAAATGGAATGAAGTTTTGGTGTTTTTAGTTAAATGATAAACCAGTTCTTCAGTTGGATTTTTTGCAATCATCTTGATACTCCTTATTTACTAACAATTATTGGGGAAACATGTAATCATTTTAATAATATGTTCGAACAATTGACCGAGGTAAATCGGGATTTTTGCCGGAACACACCCCCAATTGTATACAGTATCATATTTTTTAACAAATTTGTAGTTAAGAAAATGTATCAATTTAGTAAAGCTTTGAAAACAAACTATTTACAGAACAGTAAAAATTTTTTTCAAAAATTCAATTATTTATTTCACATTTTGAAAGCAGAAGATTAACATTAGTCTGCAACTATTAATTGCAGCGTGAATTTGGATTGTTTATTAGATCTTAATCTGATCTTATCTAGGAAGAGCTTCAATTATGTGATAATATAAATAATAAATATTAACGAAGTGGTGAAACAAGATGAACTATATCAGTACTCGCGGGGACAAACTTAAAGTTTCCGCTGCCGCAGCGATCAGATTTGGACTGGCTCCTGACGGCGGCCTGTTTACCCCTGAAACGATTCCGCAATTAAGTAATGATACACTTAAAACATTGCTGAATATGGACTATCAAGAGCTGGCTACGACAATTTTGGGTTTGTTTTTGACCGACTATGACACTGCCAGGCTGAAAGAGATGATTGGAGCTGCTTATGCGTATCCTGATAAATTTAGTTCAGCTAAAGTAACTCCGGTATCTAAATTGAGCGATAACCAATATCTTTTGGAATTATGGCATGGTCCAACCTGTGCTTTTAAAGATGTTGCCTTACAGTTGCTGCCTTACTTACTGACCGAAGCCAATCAGATAACCAACAATTTCAAAGAGGTAGTTATCCTGGTGGCAACTTCCGGCGACACCGGTAAAGCAGCTTTGGAAGGATTCAAAGACGTGCCGGGGACCAAAATAATTGTGTTCTTCCCGGAAGATGGGGTTAGCGAGATTCAACGGGCGCAAATGGTAACTCAAGAAGGCCAGAATACTTATGTTGTAGCAGTCAAAGGGAATTTTGATGATGCCCAAAACGGCGTCAAAAAAGTGTTTACTGATGACCTGATTAAGCAGCTGTTAGAGAAGAACAATATGTCGTTTTCGTCGGCAAACTCAATCAACTGGGGGCGGTTAGCACCACAGATTGTTTATTATTTCTTCGGCTATTTTGAAATGTGTCGTCAAGGGGCAATCGAGTTTGGAAAACCGATTAACATTTCAGTTCCCACAGGTAATTTTGGCAATATTTTGGCGGGATATTTCGCTAAAACGATGGGCTTGCCAATTAATAAAATGATCTGTGCCTCAAACTCCAATAATGTTTTGACTGATTTTATTAATACGGGTGTTTATAACCGTAACCGCCAATTTTATACCACCATCTCACCGTCAATGGACATTCTGATTTCCAGTAATTTAGAACGCTTATTGTTCTACATTTCGGGGCAGAATCATGATTTGGTGGCCGGTTGGATGAATCAATTGAAGGACAATGGTACGTATCAAGTTGATTCAGAAGCCAGTGCCAAGATTAAAGAGCTCTTTTATGGCGGTTATGCGACCGAGGATGCTACAATGGATACCATTAAAACCGTGTTTGAGACGACCGGAATGGTAATTGATACTCATACGGCAGTCGGGCAATATGTCTGTGAACAATATCAGAGAGAAACCGGAGATCAAACCCCGGTATTGATTGCTTCGACAGCCAGCCCGTTTAAGTTCAATTCCAGTGTTATTAAAGCCCTTAAAGGTGAAGGTGTAATCGCCGCTCAGTCCGAGTTTGAGCTCCTCAAAAAGCTGCATGAAATTTCAGGATTAACAATTCCGGCATCATTGAATGAGCTTACCGATAAACCGATTTTACATCAGCGCAGCTGTGAACGGGAGCAGATGGCGAATGTGGTGAAGGAGATTTTAAAATTAGATTAAATGATTAAAACCGGCTTGAGAAGTCGGTTTTAATTTTGGATTTACATGGTTTGGCCGCTTTTGGGGAAGGATTTTATATAATTATCAAGAATTGTTAAAGATCATGTTTATTGATAAGATGCAGTAAAATTCTATAAATTTTAGATACTGACAAAACAATGATGTTAAAGATGGGGAAGAAGATGACACTTAACGTAGAAATACCGGAATATTATCGCAACTATCGTCTCGATGAATTTCAGCGTCAGGCCATTGAGGAATTGCTGAAAGGAAACTCAGTGCTGGTTTCAGCGCCAACCGGAGTTGGTAAGACGCTGATCGCTGATTATTTAATTGATCAAGCAATTTTAAACAATAAGCGGGTAATCTATACTGCGCCAATTAAAGCATTATCGAATCAAAAGTATAAAGAATTTAAAGCTCTATATGGCGCAGAACGGGTTGGTATTGTAACCGGAGATGTCGTCATTAACTCTGAGGCTGAGATCTGTTTAATGACGACGGAAATCTTCCGGAATATCCTGCATCAAGATCTCCAACGACTGGACGGGGTATCGCATATTATTTTTGATGAGATTCATTATCTTTCTGATGAAGAACGGGGAACGGTTTGGGAAGAATCAATCATCTTCATGCCAGAGCAGATGCGATTACTCGGACTGTCAGCGACGATCCCGAATGTTAATGAGTTTGCAGGTTGGATTAGTGAGATTAAACATCATCAGGTATCAGTGATCATTAAAAAAGATCGGGCGGTGCCACTTGAGCATTTTGTCTATGAAAAACATTTAGGAGCGACCGATCTGAAATCGGTAATTGATTATCAACAAAAACTGGAAGCGAAAGATTATTTGACTTTCTCCAATAAACGGGAATTGGAGACCAATCACATTGATTTGGTAAAGTACGTTAGTAAGCAAAAAGGTTTACCCTGTCTCTATTTTGTATTTAGCCGCAAGATGTGTGAAGTTAAGGCTGAAGAGTTGAGTATGATTAAAAACTTTTTGACACCAGAAGAGTCAATTGAGGCAGAAGCAACTTGTGAACGTTTAATCCAAGAATTTGGAATTGAAAAATTAAAAACGGTCAATCAGGCTAAAAGATTGCTGGTAAGAGGGATCGGCTTTCACCATTCGGGGTTGCTTCCAGGACTTAAAGAGATTGTAGAAACACTGTTTGGAATGGGTTTAATCAAAGTAATGTATGCAACTGAAACCTTTGCAGTGGGAATCAATTATCCGGTTAAATCAGTCTGTTTTGACAGCCCGTCCAAGTTTGACGGAGTAAGCTTTCGCCCGATGACCAATCTGGAGTATTTCCAGATGGCCGGACGGGCAGGCCGTCGTGGCATTGATACCAAGGGTTTTGTTTACATACTTGCGTCACTGAAAAATTTACGGCCGGAAGAATTTCCAAGTACGAAGCAGGATGAAATCGAGGCTTTGAAGAGTCAATTCAATTTATCTTATAATTCGGTACTCAATTTAAAGCGTAACCACGGTTCAGAAGAGATTAATCTGATCTTAAATCAAAATTTTGCGACCTATCAGGCGATTAATGATAAAAAGCAGTTTGAAGAGTTGTTAAAGAAAGATATTCTGCGTCTGGAGAAGATCAATTCACGCTTATGTATTGACCGTGAGAATCACCAATGCCCATTAATTTATGCTAAATTACGGCAACGTTTGCGAAAAAAACAACGGCGGCAGAAGTTTATCCGGGGAAGAGCCAAAATGGCAATTGCGGCCGAAATCGAAGAGTTGAAAAAGCTTTTAGCGCAAGTTGTCGTCAAAGACTGTGACACTGAGCAGCAACGTAAATGTGAAGCGGAGTTACAGGCTTGGTCCGAGTTAAATACACGGGTTGTTTCATTACAAGAGCGGGTTTCGCAAATCATTACCTCGGGTCGGTTTAGTGAAGATTTGAATATCAAGACGGAGATCCTTGAGGACTTAGATTATATCAAAGATGGTGAACTTTTACCGCGGGGTGAGTTTGCCAGCCAAATCTACATCCAGGAACTATTAATTACCGAGCTGTACTTTAGCGGGTTTTTACATCAATTAGACTATGATCAACTTAATGCACTAATGGTAGCAATCGACTATGAACCGCGTAAGGGGGAGTTTGTACCCAAACGCTTACCATTTGATGTTAAACCGGTTAAAACGATGATTAGAAATTTGGTTTATCGGTATGGAGTTGACGAGAAAGATACCCGTTTTTATCCCAGCTTATCTAATTTGGCTTATCAGTGGAGTCAAGGAATTTCGTTCCCAGACTTATTGAAAAATGCCGAAAACATGCAAGAAGGGGATATTGTCCAGGCTTTTCGAAGGGGTATTGATATTATGCGCCAGATCCGTTCTGCTTGTTCGAGTGAAGATCCTGCATTTGCTGCAAAATTACGCGAGTGTATGGACCGGATGGATCGGGATCTGATCAAGGTAAATCTCTAAAATATTGATTAATAGGGTGAAAACGATGCGGAAATCGGTAATATTGATGATGACCTTGGTGTTAATCTTAGTTACTACTGTTCCGGTACTGGCAGCATCCAAGCCATGGATTACTCAGTCCGGAACTTATCTAGTGCGCGACGGACAGATTTTAAAACGCGATTTGATCTTCAGTGGCGACGAGGTGGAGATCAATGGCACACTCAAAGGGGATTTAGTTGTTTTTGCGAAGAAGGTTATCATCAACGGAACAGTCGATGGCAGTGTAATTGGAATAATTACCGAAAAATTAACAGTTGATGGTAAAATTATTGGTAATCTTCGGGTTATTGCAGGAATTATTGAAATAGATGGTGCGATTACTGATAGTGTTACTTCAATTGCCTATAAAATTGAAACCCAACCGAGAGCATCGCTTGAAAACGGTCTGCTTGGCTTTGCCAATAATGTATCGTTAATGGGGACGATTTCCGGTCCGGTTCAATTAACAACGGTTGCGATGAATACTATCGGTGGCAAGATTAACGGTGATATTATTGTTCATGGCGCGCCGGTTAATTGGATGGAGAAGGCGACGGTTATCGGAAATATTGATGATTATACCGGTATTGAACAATCTAAAGATAAGGTTAAAGCTAATATAAGCGGAGCTTACCGTAATCATTATCGGGTGGAATATTTGGCCGAAGCTTTTAAAACGATGTTGGTAATATCATTGATCATGTTTGTTGGGAATCTGCTTAACAGTTTAATCTTTAACCGGTTATTTCCATTGACGGCATGGAAGATTTCGACACCATCAATCAGTAATTTCCGAAGATACTTATTTACAGGGTTGCTCAGCTTCTTTTTGATTCCGCTGTTGATTGTGGGGTTAGTCTTTACCCGAGTGGGAATTCCCTTGGCGATCTTATTAGGTCTGATTTACATTATAGTCTTCTTTTTCTCCGGGATCACCCTTAATTTATGGGTTGGGAGAATCATTTTAGCGAGATCGGCATTTAATAATCCCAAACATTCAGTTATATTAACAATTGTTGGCGGATTAGTCTTAACCGTAATTGGTATTGTTCCATTTATGGGGTATTTGGTTAATATTCTTGGTTTCGGAATGGTCTTTGGCAATATTAAGCCCCAAATATCTGAAGGTGTACAGAAGGAATTTATTGCGTGAGGTATCATGATTGAAAAAGCGAATTGATCTTTGGTTAGTCGAGCAAGGTTTATTTTCAAGTCGTGAACAGGCGAGGCGGTCAATTATGGCCGGTGAAGTGGCTGTTAATGGAAGAATTATTGATAAAGCAGGGTATTTAGTTGGCGAAGATGCTCAAATAGTGGTTGCTGATACACAACAAAAGTTTGTTAGTCGCGGAGCGCATAAGCTGGAAAAGGCGCTGCAAGCCTTTGCCATCGATGTGACTGATCTGGTCTGTCTAGACGCAGGGGCATCAACGGGTGGATTTACTGATCTGTTGTTATATTCGGGTGCCAGAAAAGTTTATGCAGTTGATGTTGGTTATGGGCAACTGGCATGGAAGTTGCGTCAAGATTCCCGGGTAGTCGTCTTCGAACGTGAGAATATTCGTTACTTTGACCCAAATAAACTTGAGAGTTTACCCCAATTTATCTGTGCTGATCTTTCATTTATTTCGCTTAATTTAGTGTTGGCAAAGTTAAAAGAGTTAGCTGCTGCTGAAGCGTCGATGGTTACGTTGATTAAACCGCAGTTTGAAGCCGGGAAAGATAAGGTTGGCAAAAAAGGAGTAGTGAGGGATCAACAGGTTCATATTGAGGTAATTAAAAGGTTAATTCACAATGCACCTGAACTTGGATGGTATTTGGTTGATCTTACTTTTTCTCCGATTTTAGGCCCGGAAGGCAATATTGAATACCTTGCATACTGGCAACAAAGAGCTAACGAAGTGAGTTTTGAGACCAAAGTAGAAGGTATTGTTCAATCAGCTTGGGATAGTCTTTATTAGCGAAATTTTTGTTTATCAAATTATTCGCTCTTGGTTTGAGAAGTTGAATCAAACTAGCGGATTAAGTAATAGTATGTTTCCAATCGTTGATCGTCAACCTTATTTAAACCGTTTACTAATTCCTCTGCGAATTCGGCATCGATTCGGTTACGGGCTTCGCCGAGCAGTTCACGGCAGATCCGGCGACTGGCAACAGATTCGGGATGTTTGGTAATAAAGTTGATAATGGTATTGATCTTTGAGTTTTTTGACATAATAATCACCTGATCATAGCTTATCCAAAGATAGGTTAATTATTTACTTTTTTAAAGGAAAAGGTCCAAGGAGCGTTAAATAATATTCTATAGGCAGTTTAAACTGGGCCTAGTCTATAAGATGGGTGGGATCAAAAGAATGAAACGATATCAGCAATATTTACTCATATTGTTATTGATATTTAGTTTGGTGATTAATGTAAATGCCCGTGGCTTTTATAAGCTTGGCGATAACCATGTTTATGAAGTCTATCAACGAATCGATCTGGTCAACCGTGGTGGGAAAGCGAAGAATGTTGTTGTGAAGATTCCGGTTTTTGATTTGGAGGAATTACCACCTTACCAGCAGTTAGTATCTTTTAAAACTAATCCGGGGCATCTCAAATCTCTAATGAGAAAAGACCATAGTATTATTACGATTGACCAAATTGATGGAGGAAAAACAGTTTCCTTGGAATTGGCTTATTGTTTTTCAAATTATACAATCGAGCATGATTTAAGAAATTATTTCAATTCAACTAACGTTAAGAGTATTTATTTACGACCCGAACCGGAAATTGAAAGTGATGCTCCCCAAATAATAGCTTTAGCCAATAAAATAGTGGCGGGTGAGCGACTTCCGGTCGAGCGTGCGAAGAAGATCTTTGAGTATGTCAGCGATTACCTGGAATACAGAATCGTTGAAGGAACATCCCGGAGTGCCTTGGCTACTTTAGAGCGTGGTTACGGTAGTTGTGTTGATTTCAGTCTGCTTTATATTGCTTTATGCCGTGCGGTCGATATTCCGGCTCGATTTGTTAGTGGGTATCGGTTTGACTCCAAAGATATTTCCGGACGTGAAACAAACCTGGAACCTTTTGGTCATGCCTGGGTTGAGATTAACTTACCGGTAATTGGTTGGATTACGGTTGATCCCACTTATCTTTATACATACAATGGAGAAAAACAGGTTAACTTTGATTTCTTCGGCAAAATTTTGAATCAAGATCGCCATCTGTTTATGAGTTATTCACAGGAACCAAAATCCAGTGTTAACTGGCAATATTTAACCAACAGTCCTGCTAAAGTTGAAATGAGGACTAAACTAACGATTAGACGAATTAGATAATTACTAATGTTATTAATGCTATTAATGCTAATTTAACGATTTAAAGGAACCCTAACTGACACGACTGAGTACAATAAAATTATCCGAATAATTGAAGGAGCAGATTATGAAGAAGATAGTTTTAACAGGTGGGGGAACAGCCGGTCATGTGATGCCTAACTTAGCTTTGTTGCCTGAATTAAACCGGCAAGGTTACCAACTGTTTTACATTGGCAGTCATAATGGTATCGAAGCTGAATTAGCAGCGAAGGTGGGAATATCCTATTATTCAATTGCGACGGGAAAGCTGCGTCGCTATTTATCATTAAAAAATTTGACAGACCCATTTCGTGTAATTAAAGGGTTATGGGAAGCGATCAGAATCATTAAAGAGCTCAAACCTGATGTAGTATTTTCGAAGGGCGGATTTGTTTCAGTACCGGTGACCATTGGTGCCTGGATTAACAGAGTTCCGGTGATCTTACATGAATCAGATTTAACTCCGGGATTAGCAAACCGTTTGGCATTGCCGTTTGCGTCATTGGTATGTGCGACATTCCCAGACACAATGAAACATCTTCCGTCAACTAAAAGTGTCTTAACTGGCAATCCGATTCGCGCTGAGCTGCTGCAAGGCTCGCGTGAGGCAGGACTCAAACTGTGTGGGTTTAGTAATGATAAGCCTGTTTTAGCAGTATTAGGAGGCAGCTTGGGTTCGGTTGTAATCAATAAAACAGTACGTTCGGTTTTACCGGAATTGCTCAAAAACTTTCAGATTGTACATATTTGCGGTAAAGGGAACATCGACAATTCGCTTGACGTTGATGGCTATCAACAGTTTGAATTTGTCAATGAAGAGCTGGCGCATCTGCTGGCAGCGGCTGATGTTTGTCTTTCCAGAGCCGGTGCCAATTTTATTTTCGAATTATTAGCCCTGCGAAAACCAAGCTTGTTAATCCCACTCTCGAAAAATGCGAGTCGTGGTGATCAGATCCTCAATGCACAATCCTTTGCGAAACAAGGTTTTAGTATGTTGTTGCCGGAAGAAGAACTGACCGCTGAAAAGCTGTTGGAACAGATTACCGATTTGTATAATAACCGTGAACAATTTATTAAAGCAATGGCAGACAGTGAGCTGCAAAATGCCACCAAAACGATTGTGGACTTGATTAATAAATTCTGCAATAAATAATGGTTTTTCATGTTTTTGGAACTGATGATGATTTCCTTAAGTCTCTGGCGTTACTATGTCAGTGGCTTTTTTATTGGTCGAATGATTCCATCATTTACATAAAGGGTTGCTATTAAGTTTAGATAATTAAGTAATGTTGATTAACAGTAAGCGATGACTCTTAAAATTTGTAAATGGTGGAGGAGTAGAGTGAAAAAAAGTTTTAAAATGATAATAGTTGTTTTGGTTGCGTTAAACCTGTTTTTTGGCTCGGCAATACCAACATTTGCTTACCGTATTTATCGGGTCCAGCCCGGTAATTCAATTTACCAGATTGCTACCTGGTATGGTTTGAACGTTGAACGATTGGCAGAGGTGAATCGTTTACCCAACAAAACTTATATCATTCCCCGGCAAGCGTTATTAATTCCGGAACCGGTGACTTTAGCGGATGAAACGCTCTATACAGTTCAGCCGAATGATACCTTAAAATCAATTGCCACCAAGAATAATACCAATCTTGACTGGTTGATCAAGCGCAACAACCTTGGTAATGGCAATGAAATCTTTATTGGGCAGATGATTAAGGTACCAAAGCCTACAACTAAGGTGATGGCACCTTTGTCTACTAACAATAAATCCAATAATAATAGTAATAACAGTATTAATAGCAATAATAAAGCACAAAGCCAGCAGTATATTTGGAATATCCCTGACCTGATCGCCAGGTATCCTAACAAGGTTTTTCTAAATGGACCGACGAATGAACGCAAAGTGGCCTTAACATTTGATGATGGTCCTGACACACGGTACACGACAGCGATTTTAGACCTTTTAGGGGCGATGGGGGTAAAAGCAACTTTCTTTGTGAAAGGGAATAACATTCCGAATCA
>Ga0209409_1000087_pt1 | contig 97756 bp, 67 predicted proteins | sample AD_JPNMR1_MetaG_FD_184424 | JGI IMG/M metagenome (GOLD analysis project Ga0209409, IMG submission 184424) | Active sludge microbial communities of municipal wastewater-treating anaerobic digesters from Japan - AD_JPNMR1_MetaG (SPAdes) (version 2) | ecosystem: Engineered > Bioreactor > Anaerobic... | reverse complement strand
ACTTTTTTCACTAAATAGTATACTGATAACAAAAAATGTTCACTACACTTTTCAAAAATTAAAAATAAAAGTCAGTATTTACAAGGGTTTCAGAGCACTCATGGCAATTTATCTGTCAAACTCGGGATTTGGAATATGGTGTTTTAATTGGAATTAAAAAGATTTAAAATAAACTATCTGACAATTTCAGGAGGATATTCAAATCCGTTGTAATTTTTGGCAGATTGAATATATGCTCCTGCCGGTGAAATTGATATAATGTCGCCAACATTTGTTTGTGTTGGCAGAAAAGCATTTTTTGCAAAAATATCGAAAGAGTCGCAGGTTGGACCGGTAATAACATATTCTGCTAATTCTCCTGGATTTCCCTTGCTTTCGTTTTTTATTCTATATTTTAGTCCTCCGAGTATCCAATAGAATCCCTGAAAAATACCTGTATCCAGAAATATCCAATATTTTTCTTTTCTTTTGATTTTTTCAATCACTGTTGAATATAAAATTCCGGCATTAGCAATCAAATAAGAGCCGGGTTCTGTGATAACTTTTATTCCTAAATTTCGCCAATGGTTAAGGTACGGAAGTATTTTTTTAGAAATGTCTTCAAAATAAATTTCGCTATTTTCGTCGTGACCGGGGAATCCACCACCGATATCAATTATTTCTATTTTTCGACCTGATTTGCTTAGTTTTATTCTTAAATCTTCTGCATGAAGCATTACTTTTTCCCAGTTAAATGTGGATTTGTTGTTCCATCCCACATGAAAACTAAAACCTAATGGATTTAAGTTTTTATTTGTGGCTTCTTCGAAGATCAATATTACTTCGGCATCACTACAGCCGAATTTTTCTGTTAATTTCCAGCTTGCACCCTCATTACTTACTTCAATTCTGAAAATTATTCTTGAATTTGGAGCAAAACATGATAATTTTTCAATTTCTTTAAAACTGTCGGCAACAAAATGATTTATACCAAGATTATTTGCAGTTATTATATCATGTTTAGATTTAACAGGATTGCCATATAAAATTTCTGAAGGATTTATACCACAATTTAGTAACAACTTTATTTCGTTGATGCTTGCTGCTTCAAATCTACACTTAGCTTTATTTAGGAGGTTAATTACTTCAGGATTATGATTTACCTTTACAGGATAAAAAATTTCTTCTGTTTTAAATTTTAATTTGTTGCAAAAATTATTGAGGTTTTTGTGAATTTGATCTTTATATATAATTATGTATGGAGTTAATGGCTTCATCTTTTTTTTTCTGCAAACATATAATAAAAAAACGGAACAAATTCATTGTCCCGTTAAAGTTAATGTTGAAGTTTTTTATTTAGTAATAATTGTTTTATTGTTAAAAAATTTATATCCGGATATTATGTTTAGATTATAAACTCCGGGGTTAAGATTCAAATTCATTTCAATTATTTCTCGATTTGTAATTTCCTTTTTATGGACTTCTCTTCCTGTAAGGTCACTAATAATAATAGTCCCGTCAGTTATAAATTCAGGAAGAAAAATTTTAAAATGACCATTATTAGGATTTGGATAAATTTGAATTTCTCCTGATAATAAATTACAATCTAAATTTATGATTTGACAAACTTTTTGTTTACCATCATAATCTATTTGCTTTAATCTAAAGTAATTGTAATTTTTATCGGTTACTTTTATTGAATATCTTTTTATAGAGGAACTATTTCCTGAACCTTTAATTTTGCTTATTTCTATCCATTTTTTGTGATCTTGACTTGCTTCAACCACAAAATAATCGTTATTGATTTCGCTGTTTGTTTGCCAGGTGAACAGAATTTCGTTATCAAGACATTCTCCTTTAAAGAATATCAGATTCACCGGTAACGGATTATTATTGTTTTTTGAAGCAAGAGTGAAAGGACTGAATTGTGAAACAACTTCTGATGTGATGCTTCCTGTTTCGCTGTTTCCGGTTGCAGAACCACCTTTGTCTTCCCATTTATTACCATCCCAATGTACTATTGTGAGATTATCTAAGTCATCAATACCTCCGCTCCGACTGTTCCACGTTAAAGTTACATTTACAGAGTTTGACCCGTTTCTATCTAATGTCCAGTATTCGGAAGTAGATACATGATCAATTCCGGCATCCTTACTTGCAGTATAAAATCCATCCAGATCAGGACTGTAGTTGTAATAGCAAGCTTCGAACCAATCATCTTCTGAACCAGAAGCAGCTTCTGATATGGCTGCTGGAGCAAAAACATTATCCTTCCCTATAGGGAACAAGAATGCTGTTTTGCCGATTTTGCGAACACATCCGTTTATGTAACGATTTTCGTCCGGATCTGAAACTCCTGATGCAGAAGTACTAAAATAAGAGTTTTTATTAAAAATAATCAGGTTATCGTTATTATTTATGATACCTTTTTCGAGAATTAATTTGTCTGAAATAATAATATCCTGATTACTTAAATTAAATCCATTTGTTCTATTAATTCTAAGTGTTCCTAAATGATTTTGGCTAAAACATCCATTTGGTAAAAATATTGCTGCATCATCGGTTGAGTTTTCCCATATGTATAAAATAGAATTTTCATTCGGGCTAAACTTGCCTAAAGACCCAATTATATCTCCAGAAATATTTAATTCTTTATCTTCGAAGTTTAAAGTACCGTTAACTAAATTCAATAAACCTTTTATTGTGAAAATTTGATTATTTAATACAACTGTACCGTTACGTTCAATTATTAAGTTAGTTATTTCTGTAGTTCCTGTAAATACGTCATCCGGAATTATTATAGTATCATTACCTCCAAATCGTAATGATGAGTTATTAATTAAATCTATTTTTCCATTTGAAATTATACTTCCATTTATTCCTAAAGTTGAACTTCCAACTATTAATTTTCCTGAATTCAAGTTTAATTCACCATTTATTGTAAAATTTTGATTCCCAATAACAACTGCTGGTCTGTCAATTTTTAAATTGTTTATCTCCGGATCGGTCAAAAATAAATTATTCGAAATATAGATTGTATCTGTTCCTCCAAAATTCAAAGAAGTAAGTTTCGAAAGTTCAATTTTTTGATTTTCGTCCGCTCTAATAATATGATTATTTATCCCAAGGGTACAATTCAATATTTTCAAATTCCCTGAGTAGAGTTTTAGCGTATCGTTGATATTTACATCTGTCATAATTAAAACACTTGCAGGATTAAGGATTTTTAATTTCTCAAAAGTGCTTATTGTATCTCCTGAAATTATTTGCTGAATATTTCCATTAAATTTAAATGTAGTGTTTGGCAAACATAAAAAGGTCCCATTATTTTCGAAACTCCTTTTTAGTGTATGATCATAATTACCTGTTGAAAATGATGCTTGATTATCAATTTTAAGATTTCCTTCTATTATTAGGGAGTTTGCAGCTGTTGTTGTGGAAGTATCAATAATTTCCAAATTCCCTAAAATCTTTGTTAAACCTGTTGGAAATGTTTTTGTTCCATTCCCACTTAAAAATAAATTATAATATTCATCATTTTCGGGATTTATTATGTTTTGATTTGTTCCGTTATATTCTACTGTACTGTTACCATAGAAGGTTGTGTTTAAAATCCCTGTAGAATTTAAATTAATTTCATTTTTAATACCTATTTTTGAATTATCCATCAAAGAAATTTTTGCTCCGTCTTTAATTTCAATGCTATAAAAATCTGTGATCCCTGATATGGCAGCATTAGAATTTGTGAATACTACAGTACTTGTATTAGATGTAAAAGTTCCTGCATTATTCCAAGAAACATTACCATTATTTAAATTTATAGCACCATTTACTGTAATTGTATCATTTGCTGCAATGAACTTACCTGTTTCGAAAATTTTAATGTAATTAACTTCTATGTTTTTATTATTTCTTGCAATAAATTCTCCGTTTTCTTCAACATATATCGAATAAGCTTTTAAGTCTGAATCAGGGGCTAAACAAGGACTTGCAGCCTTTTGTATAAAAATTTTGTGTGTTTCAGGGGATATAATTGCTCCATTATATGGTGGATTAGGACATGAGCCGGAGGCTGCATTAGCCGGAGAGCAATTATCTGCCCAGTTGTTGTCATTAGTCCAATCTGTGTTTTCATCATAAGGGCCAATCCAGATGAAAACATCGCTTCCGGTGGGGGTATTTCTGTTAGCTAAGATCCATATTTTTGATTGATTTGGAGGTGTTGTTTCGTTATCAATATAAGGAATTTCTCCTGTATATTCTCCTGTAACAAGATATCCAATACCATGACTAGCTAGTGTCATATAACTGTTTTCAACATTATGAAACGATACTCCATGCTCATGTGGAGATAATCCATTGTAGGGAACATGATGATCCCAAAATACCATTTTTGAAACATTATTACCGTTTAATTCTGATGGCAAATACCTTAAAGTTAAATTAAATCTTGTTGGAGAACTGCCTCCTGCACGTATAATTTCATAGTATCTTTTAACAGCATCATTTTTAATTCCATTTGGAGGAAGTGTTCCTATTCTGATGATAAAAGTAATGCTATCCGGAAGTTGTGATCCTGTGCCTCCTGTAAAAGATATTGTCGAAAATTCGCTGCCAAAACTGTAAACTATATTTGCTTCGATTTCCGTTCTCCTAACTTTCCCGCTAACATCTCCTTGTCCTATTGTAGTTGCATTTGCTCCCATAGTTAATACTTTCAGTTCTGACCCGTCGTTCATATCCAAAAGCCCTTTTGTGGAAGATGGATTTTCAGCTTTTAATTCCAATAAGCTCAAAATTTTGAAATTCCCTTCTGAAGTTACACCGCCTGTTCCTTCTATTGTTAGTTTATCTATGGGATTGTTCCCGAAAAATGTTGAAGATAATATTATCGGATTAATGTTATTGCAGACTAATTCCGAATTTGCTGCCGAACCGTTTATATTTCCTGTTCCGGTAGGCGAATTCCCCGAGAGAATAAGTTTATTTCCATCCAGATTAAGTGTTCCTGAACTAAGTGATAAAGTTTCTTTTACTTCTACATCTCCTGAAAGATTAATTCCCGAAACTCGATTTATTGTTAAATCTTTCAGCGTTACTGATGGTAAAATTGTTGCATTCCCATTACCTCCAAAAACAATAATAGAACTATCTCCACCATTAAGATTACCATTGGTTAATGAAACATCCCCATTTATAAATAGTGTATTAGATCCAATATTATAGGCTCCTTTTGTAAGAATTAAAGTTTCTTTTACTAAAAAGTCTTCATTTTGATTAAATCCAAATTCATTATTTAATTCAATTCCAGCAAATTCGTTATCAGTAATTGACCCTAATGGCAATATTTGACTTAAAGTTCCTGCTAATTCTAATATCGAACCGTTTGTTCTTGCATCAAGTTGGGCTCCATTGCTGAAATTTAACGAACCAGTTAATGTAAGTTTGTTTCCGTTTAAAACAAATTTGTTTGATCCTGTTGAATTGTTTATGATTATGTTTCTAATTGTTCTATTTTGATCTAGATAGCAATCATTCTGCGGATTTCCTGCAAAAATTACATCAGCACCATTTGGAGGGACTATTCCGGACCCCGAAGCTGCCCAGTTCTGTGGATTGTTAAAATCTGTACTTACTGTTCCATACCACACATAATTATTGTTTTCGAAAGCTCCCATTTTTGGAGGGTCTAGTCTTGTGAGGTGGTCGTAATCTGTTGTAACTGTTGGTGATAAGGAAATTCCAGTAAGGCTAACGTAAATTCCCGTTAAAAAGTCGTGAGGGTCATTCCAGTTACCACTGCTATTCTGAAAATCGGGATTTATTTCAAGACTGTTTTGATCTTGCTCTGTTGCAATTCTCCACTGTGTTAGTGAAACTCTAAGAGGACCACTGCCTACACGTCCTAATCTGTTACCGTCAGACCAATAATTGTTATAATCAATTGTAACATTTGTTATGCCTCCAAGTCTAATGGCGTATAAATTATTATTACCCGAATTGTTTACCTTTCTTTGACTTGCAAATATATTGTTTCTATAGTCGCGTACAGATGAATTATTTGAATTCCATAATGCTGTTCCAACTGATGTAGTGCTGCCAATAGTAACATTTCCTTGTATCAATACAGTATTAAAATAAATATTATTATTGTTATTGCTTAATCCATCATCCCAAATTCCATATATTCTGTACCCGTAAGGGATTTCTGTTCCTAGCGATATGATGTTGTTGTAAACTATATTATTTCCTCTCATAATATGTATTCCAATAATCAAAGTGTTAATATTTGTACTTGTTGAATTTACATTATATACAAAGTTTTCAGCAATTATGTTTCTTTCATTATTGTTAGCTCCATTAAAATAAATTCCAAAACAAGAAACTGCATTTGAGTTGTTATTGTCAGCATTTAGATTATAAATTCTGTTACCTATAATATTATTTATAAATCCTGATTGATTTGAAGATAGGTCTATACCAATTACTGCTCCTGAATTATTATTACCTGCAGCTTGATTTGAATTTGAAGAAATATTAAAAATTATATTATCCTGAACATAATTCGAACCATTAATTATCCTGATTGCACGTGTACGTGCTAATGAATTTGTCCCGGTATATGAATTATGCAGATTTGCAATAGTGTTGCGATAAATGTAAGTTGTTCCTTGAGATGCGCTGTAAATGCCGTAAACATCCTGTTTATAATTTGAATTTATTGCTGTTCCACTTACATTTATACTTTTTGTAGTTGTCGTACTTCCTATTAAATTGTCAGTTATATAAGCTGTAGAATTAGAAGCTCGGAGATAAATGCTTTCAAATGAATGTGAATAGTCTATAGCTCCTTTTATTTCAATCGAACCAATAATATTTGAGTTTATATATATTTTCCCCTGACTGTTGTTAAGTATCCCGTGAGAAGTAGCTATTGTTCCTCCGTTTGTTGCCTCAACATATATTGATGCATTACCTTCTGGTGCTCCTATTGTATTATTCCTCACAATTACATTTCCTGAGTTAATATATATACCATCCCATGTATCGTGATTGTTGTCGAGACCTCCTGTTATCATGTGAAATCCTTTTATAGTATTATTTTCAACTATACTACTCTCATCATTTTTACCAGATACTCTAATTGCGGTAAAACTAAATGGTGCTGATATTTTTCCATCTGTTTCTTTTCCAACAAATTTCCATACTCCCTGTGCTTCCGGAGCATTCCCTCCTATATAATTATTTTTTATGTAAACAACCGAATTGTTGTTGGATATTATGGCATAATATAAATATCTGCCCTGAATTTCTAGATTTTCTACTTCTTCGTAAATGCTATTGTTTTCTATTGTAAAGTAATTTGAATTATAATTTAAATTTATACCATTTGAACTAGCTTCTTTATTTATAAAATTAAAAATTTTGTTGTTTTTAATTTCGTTATAAATGTTTTCTTTACCGTTACTACCATTTGATGATATAGCATTTCGGGGTCTTTCATTGTCGCTTATTCCTGATATTTCGTTATTTAAAACTTTGTTATAACTATTACCTTCAACGCTTGTTGATCCCCCAAAGAAAATTAATCCATTTGTTGTTGCTTGAGTTTGACCTTTAATTTTACAATATTTGACAATGTTATATTTCGAACCATTTATAAAGTCGATTACTGATGCATTTGTACTATTGCTCGAATTTATTATTGTTAGTGAAATATCACTTCCTGTTTTGTTTTTTCTTCCGTCAATTACAACATACTTTACATTATTTAGTCTGATCAAAGAATTTGCTATCTCACCTTCTATTACAATGCTGTCCTCGGTAGGAAATATTGTTAAATTCTTCCAATTTTTAAAATATAGCTGTGACTGTGAAGTTTCAGTTAAGGAACTACCAATTCTTATTTCAATCTCTTTATTAAGCTGAGAGTTTGTATTATTTATTGAATTAACTGCTAATTTTAATCCTGAATATCCCGTTCCATCAATAATTTCATTTGCTCCAAAAACCATTACCGGAGATGTCTTGAAATTTGCAACATAATTTAGTCCATTATTCGACAACCAGTTGTCTCCTTGGTTTGTCCCCCAATGCTTTGCATAAATTTCCAACTTGTATTCTGTGTTGGGTTTAAGATTTTCAAGTAAATTAATTTGAAACGAAAATATAGTTCCTCTATAATCATTACCACTTAAATATTCTTGATCCATTATAATTTCTGTCGGACCAACATAAATTACGTTATCTAAACCTCTTATTAAAAAGTAGAATGCACTGCCTGTCCTATCTTGTGTATCACTCCAATATCTCATATCTGCTCCGGTTATTTGAAGTGTTGATACTGTTCCAAAATCATAACCAGATAGTTGTGTATGTGCGCCCGGATCCTCTCCAATCCAATAATAAGCCGGAGTTTCTCCATTTTTGCTTATCAAAACATAATCCCAGTACCAGCCTGTGGAAGAAACTGCTAATTTGCTTAGAAAAGCAATAATTAAAACAAATAATAATCTAGTTTTCATATAAATAATAATTTTTGATTTTGATGATATTTAAATATAAATAGCTATTTAAATTTTTGGTCTTATTAAAATAACAATTAGTATAAAAGTTATGTAAAATTTAAAAGATTGGAAGTTTATATGTATATAAATAAATATTCTATGTATTAGTAATTGTTGGATAAATGATAATTTAATAATTTTAGGTTTCTGCGAACCATTTGAAATTTTTTATATCTATATTACCTCCGCTCAAGATTATTAAAACCTTATACCCCTTAAAATGTTCATTATTTTCAATAATAGTTGCTAAGGGCACTGCGGCAGAAGGTTCAATTACTATTTTTAAACTTTCGTAAATCAACAACATAGCATCAATTATACTTTTTTCTGAGCAGAGCAAAATGTCGTCAACATAATTTTTTATAATATCAAAGGTTTTATTTCCCAGTGAGGTTCTTAATCCATCGGCAATTGTATTAGGATTGGTTTGTGGAATAATATATCCTGCTTTGAATGATTTGTTAGCATCATCTGCATTTTTTGGTTCTGCACCAATAACTTTAATGTTTTTATTTGTTTCTTTTACTGTTATTGCTGTTCCTGAAAGCAATCCTCCACCGCCAACAGGAGTAATTACAAAATCAGGGGTAAAATTTATTTGTGAAAGTGCTTCAAGAGCACAGGTCCCCTGTCCTGCAATTATTCTATAATCATTATAAGGATGAATAAATTCTGCTCCGGTTTGTACTATAACCTTTTGAGCTGTATCCTCTCTTGATTGTAAAGTTGGTTTGCAGAAAATTATTTTACCTCCGTATTCTTTTACAGCATTTATTTTTACTTCTGGCGAATTTTCCGGCATAACAATGTAAGCCTTAAGCCCTAATAATTTTGAAGCTAATGCCAGAGCTTGGGCATGATTTCCTGACGAATGTGTTACAACTTCTTTTATTTCGGTGCTTTCTTTTATAATGCTGAGAGCATTTATCGCTCCCCTGAATTTAAAAGCACCTACTTTCTGAAAATTTTCTGCTTTGAAATAAATCTCGGCTCCAATTATCTGGTTAATTCGGCTTGAACTTAACACTGGAGTAACATGTGCAAAATTTTTTACTTTTTGATAGGCTAACTTTATATCATTTAAATTTATCATGTTTAAATATTTTTAAGGGTAAAAAGCTTCCTGTATATGTTCAAGTTTTATGTTTTGATTTTCAAAAGTTATTGAAATAATGTCAAAACGGCTTTCGCCATCAAATTTGTTTTGTATTATAAATTGTTCGGCAGCAGCAATTAAAAATTTTTGCTTCTTAATGTTTACAAAATCTTCGGGATTACCGTAAAAATTGTCACTGCGAGTTTTTACTTCAACAAAAACCAACACTTCTTTATCCATCATTATTAAATCTACTTCCTTTTGTTTAAATCTCCAATTTTTTTCAAGTAGTTTATAATTTTTGGATAAAAGATACTCCAAAGCAATCTCTTCTCCCTTAGTCCCTATTTTATTATGTTCGGCCATAAAAAACCCGGATAATTTCCGGGCTGATATATTGAAGTTTTATTTAATTATTTACTACAACTTTGACTGTTTTTTCCAGTTTTGCTTCATTATAAATTTTTACAAAATAATATCCTTTATCCCACTTGCTGCAATCAATTTGTATTTTTTCGGCTGAACTAATTTCTGATTTATGAACTATTTTTCCTAAAACATCATAAACCTCTATTTTAAATTTTTTTACGTTATTACTTTTTTCTACGTAAAAGTTGTTAATTGCAGGATTAGGATAAACGGCAAAATTGGTTATTTGAGTATTTGTTAAATTGGTTAAGGTTGAGAAAGTTAAAATAACCATAACAAAATCATCCGGATTGTTATTGTTTTTTATTTGATATCTTATCGAGGTTAACCCGGGAGTTGAACCGTGTTCATAGTGCATTTCTGCAGGACCAGAGATTTCTCCCGGATTCAGAATAAATGTACTGGTCTGGGTTGAAGTTACGCACGAACCGCTACTGCTTTGAGTTTCTGGAGAACACATAGAATCAAATGATCCCTCTGCCGGTCCTTCAAGATATGATTTAAATATTTTTGCTGATACCTGAGAGCCACTTACATTTCTTATTTTTATGCTATATGCTGCTTCTCCATGAATTCCTACAGGTATGATAATAGTGTTTCCGGTAATTACTTCATTTTGCACATTTAACACCTCAAAAGACGATTGCCCCCAAATGAAATAGCTTATTAAAATCAATCCGATAATTGTAAAGGTTCTTTTCATAAAAACTTTATTTTTTGCAAAGTTAATCTTTTATCTTTTTGGTTTTATTAAAACAAAAAATTTTTAGTCAGAATTATCACTTTTTTTATTTTATAATATCGGAACAAGTAAAAAGAGCTTATTGCTTATTGGGTATAAACAAGCTCCTTGTATAATTTTCATATTATGCAACCATTTTAATTAAATTAAAATCTATTTTAGCAATTGAAGACTTAAATAAAATATTAACTAAATTTTGAATTTATGAGAAAATTTTTATCACCCCTTTGTTTGATGATTCTTGGTATGTCAATAGCTATTGCTCAACATACCATTAAAATCGAAGTCCAAACTGATAATTACGGTTCAGAAACCACATGGAAACTTAAAAATTCACTTACCGATGCTGTAATAGTGCAAGGAGGTCCCTATACTAATGTGAGTGGAGGACAGCTTTTTATTGTTGAACAAGAGGTAAGTGGGGATGAATGTTATGCATTTTTCATTTACGATTCTTATGGTGATGGAATCTGCTGCTCTTATGGAAACGGGTATTATAAAGTTTATTATGACGAAGTTCTAATCGGTCAAGGTGGGCAATTTTCAAGTGTGGCTAGTGTAACCGGTATGGGTACAGGATGTCCCGAAAACGAAATAAGACTTCTTGAAATTACTACTGATTATTATGGATCACCCGGTCAAAATATAAGTATTAAAGGTAAGGTCGAAAATAGAGGTACTCTTAACCTTACTTCATTTCAAGTAAGATACACAATTGCCCCCGGTGAACCTTCTGAAATTTATACAAAAACATGCAATATTGCTTCAGGACAAACTGTTGATTTTACTCATAATATTCCTGTTAATTTTACTGAAGAAGGAATATATGAATTAACTCTAGAAGTTCTTTTACCTAACGGAGTAACAGATAACGAAAACGATAACATTTTATCAAAAAATCTTTATATAAATACAAATTCAACTCAAAGAAAGGTTCTTCTCGAACAATTTACTACAGCTCAATGTCCAAATTGCCCTGCAGCTACAACAAATATAACAAACTGGCTAAATACTCGTCCTAATGTAATTTGGGTTGCTCACCATGCTGGATATTATACCGATGCAATGACAATACCGGAAAATACACAACTCTTAGTGTTCTATAATGCAGGGGGATCAACCTATGCTCCTGCAATTATGCTCGACAGAACCTTCCTTTCTCCTGATGGAGATCCAGGACCTGTTTTCTTCCCCGATGCTTCATATACTCCCGGTTTAATTGATCAAAGAAGAAATGCTCCTGCTTATGTTACCGTTAATATGGAAGGTGTTTATAATCCCGATACAAGACAAATTGAAGTTACTGTCTCCGGTGAACTTTTGGGAAATGTGCGGAATGAATATTTAAGATTAAGCCTTTACATAATCGAAGACGGTGTATCTGGTACACAGGCAGGTGTTACAGGTACTTACAATCATAAAAATGTAATGCGTAAAGCTATCTCAGCTAATTTCGGCGACCAGAATGTTATTACTTCAAATCAAAACGGCACTATTTATTCAAAAACTTTCACTTATACTCATGATCAGGCATGGAATCCAGATAAATTATACCTGGTAGCCTTTGTTAATAACTGGGATACAGGAGACGTTAATAACAGAGAAGTTTTAAATGCAGAAAAAATTCCGGTTGTCAGTTTGGTTAATGTTAATGATATTCCTGAAGAAAAAATCTCTATCTATCCTAACCCAGCAAGTGATATTTTAAATATTAATTATGTTAAAGATGCTCAAATAAATATACTAAACAATATCGGACAGATTGTTTATCAGATTCAAAATGCTAATACTTATAACACTATTGACATTTCTAACCTTCCGGTAGGAACATATTTTGTGAAAGTAACTAAAAACAATATTACTTTAACAAATAAACTTCTAATCGTTAGATAAACTTTAAATAAAAAACATTCCGAATTTTTCGGAATGTTTTTTGTATTATTGGTTTAAATTTTAAATTTTTTATTTTTGCAAAAAACAACTAAATTATGAATAAAATTATTTTATCATTATCGCTTGTAATTTTTGCTTTAAGCATGTTTGCCCAGGATGTACCTGCTGTTCAATTAAAGGACTTAAATGGAAAAACCGTAAATACAAAATCTATTATTAATAATAATGGGAAGCCGGTTTTAATCAGTTTTTTTGCTACTTGGTGCAAACCTTGCATTAAAGAACTGAATGCTTTTAATGAAAATTATGATGATTGGAAGGAGGAAACAGGCGTAAGAATTATTGCAATTTCAACTGATAATTCTCGCAGCTCAAATTCTGTAGGCCCATTTGTTAAATCTAAAGGCTGGGAATTTGATGTCTATCTTGATGAAAACGGCGATTTTAAACGTGCAATGAATGTTGGCGAAGTTCCTCACACTTTCTTACTCGATGGAAAAGGCAAAATTGTTTGGCAACATAAAACTTATCTCGACGGGGACGAAAATAAAACTTTTGATGTAATTAAAAAGGTTTCAAAAGGTCAACCAATTAAATAAAACTAAAAAAAATTGTAAATGAAAAAAATATTTACTTTATTCTTAAACCTCGCAGGTTTAGGAATATTTTCTTTATTGGCACAGGAAAATACTGAAAATAATTCAGGTCAAATTACAGGAAATTTTCAAACCGACGCTCAATATTATATCGAAGACCAATCTATTGGTGCAACTGCCGTTAAAGAATATATGCTAGTAAATTCATGGGCTAATTTTATTTATTCTAATCAAAACTTCAGTGCCGGTTTCAGATACGAGGGGTATATGAATACCTTGCTGGGATATCCCAATTCCGGCGGAATTAATGACGGAATAGGTATTCCTTTCCGATGGGCTATGTTTTCTAAAGATGATTTAGAAATAACTGTTGGAAATTTTTATGAACAATTCGGAAATGGTCTTGTCTTGCGTTCATACGAAGAAAAAATGCTCGGAATTGACAATGCTCTTGATGGATTCAGAATAAAATACCAACTACATAAAGGGATTAACCTTACAGGACTTATTGCAAAACAGCGTTATTATTGGAACCACGGACCCGGAATTATTCGTGGTTTTGATGGAACAATCCAAATTAATGAAGTTTTTCAATCTCTCGAAGAAAGTTCTTTAAGGCTCAATATCGGAGGAAGCTTTGTTAGTAAATTTCAGCATGAAGACCATCCGCTTTATAATCTCCCGGATAATGTTGCTGCAATGTCGGGTAGAATAATGATCAGATACAAAAATTTTGACATCAATAGTGAATATGCCTATAAATTTAATGATCCTTCTTTGGATAATTCTTACATATTCAAACCGGGACAGGCTTTGCTTATTAACACCAGTTATGCAAAAAAAGGATTAGGAATTGTTTTGTCAACAAAATGGGTTGATAATATGGCCTTCAGAAGCGATAGAAATGCATCTCTTACCGATCTGAACATTAATCAACTTCCGGAAATTACTAAAAACCATATTTATGTTTTGCCGGCTTTCTATCCTTATGCTACTCAACCTAATGGGGAGTGGGGAGCTAAAGCCGAAATAATGTATAAAATTCCTAAAAATACCTTGCTCGGAGGTAAATACGGTACAAATGTAAGCCTGAATTATTCAAGAGCTCATGATATCAAAAAAACACAAATAAATGATTCTACTCCGGTATTTCCACCTGCTTCCGGAACTTATGGCTACAATACAAAATTTTTCAGCATTGGCGATAAATTATATTTCCAAGATATAAATTTTGAAATTTCTAAAAAATGGAGTAAAAAGATTCTCTCCAATTTTTCTTATGTATATTTGATTTATAATTATGATGTTTTAAGGGGAATTACCGGACACGGAAATGTTTATGCTCATATTGGTATTGTTGACATGACTTATAAATTTGAAAATTCTTCGGCACTGAAAACGGAAATTCAACATATGTTCACAAAACAAGACGAAGGCAGCTGGGTATTGGGAATGATTGAATATTCATTACCGGGTTGGTTTTTTACTGTTTTTGATAACTGGAATTATGGCAATCCTGAATCAAAAAAACATTATTACAGTATTGGATTTGGTCATATTAGCGGAGGCACAAGAATTCAGTTAAGCTACGGTAAACAACGTGCAGGAGTTATGTGTATCGGAGGAGTTTGTAGAAATGTGCCTGCATCTAACGGAGTATTTGTTTCTATTTCATCAACATTTTAAAATTATAAGTATGAAATATATAAAATTCGCAGTTATAAGTTTTTTATTGGGAATGTTTGCTACCTCTTGCGATATTATCGAAGAGCCTTATACCAAAGAAGGAGTGTTTGTTTGGCATGGGCGTAAAATCTTGATTTATGATTTCACCGGCCATAAATGTGGAAATTGTCCCAGAGCTCATGAAACTATTAATTCTCTAATTAACATTTATGACGAAGCCGTGATTCCGATAGCTATTCACTGCACTGCTTTTGCTCGTGTTACAGGGTCAGATTCTACCCAACCTTATTACTATGATTTTCGTACAGATATTGGAGATTATCTCGGTGGAAGAATGACAGAACCAGGTTATTATGGAGAACTCACTTTGCCTATCGGATTAGTTAATAATCTAGCCAAAGAAAAATTGTTATCCCATACTGCATGGCCTACGGAAGTAGCAAAATTCATAAGCTCTTTTCCTGAATATCTTATCGAAATTCAACCGGAATATTCAAATGAAAATGATATTGTAAAAGCAGATATCAAAGTCAAAACTAGTGTAACAAATTCAAGAAAAATTGCTTTAACTGTGTTTATTATTGAGGAACATATAATAAATTGGCAAACCGATTATAACAAAACACCTAAAGATATTCCAAACTACGAGCATAATCATGTTTTGAGAGCAGGTTTCAATGGAGCATGGGGAGAGGTTATTAAGAATAATACAAATGTTACTGTTTTAGGTGATGAATATACTAAGTCTTATTCCATTACTAAAGGGAATGATTGGAAAATTCAAAATTGCTTTATTGTCGCATTTGTGTATGATGTAGATACTTATGAAGTGCTTCAGGCAGAAATGATAAAAGTACAATGAAAAGATTATTAATAAATATCACAATTTTATTATTTTTCAGTTATAATATTTCTTATAGCCAGAATTTTTACGGCGGCATATCAGGCGGTATTATTTTTTCTCAGGTTGATGGTGATACTTATGGTGGATACCATAAACTTTCGCCTATTGGAGGGGCTTATGTGCGTAATACTTTAGGAAATAACTGGGAATTTTCTTTAGGAATGGAATATAAACGTAAGGGTAGTAAAGAAGTTCAAAGAAATGAATGGGGAGATTTGGTTTTCTATTATTCCATTAATCTCGATTACATTGAAGTGCCGGTTATTTTTAGTAAAAAAATTGAAAAAATAGAAATTCCCGGACTTTTTAAGTATAAATTTCCAAAAGATTTGCTTATTGACCTAGGATTATCCTATGGTTATTTGATAAAAGGCTTCGAAGAAGATATGACAGGACCTTTGAATCCGGAGTTTGGGAGACCTTTTAAAAAATATGAAATTGCCCATCAGATGGGAATAACTTACAGGTTTTCAAAAAAAATGTTTTTTACATGGAGATTTTCTTATACTAATTTTATGCTTCCTGTTAGAAGTCATCCCGGTGGACAGACTTATTGGTTTAATAGAGGTCAGTATAATCAGAATCAAAGCTTAATTTTACGTTATGAATTCTGAAAGCAAAAAAAATATTGTAGTGGCAATCACCGGGGCTTCTGGGTCTATTTATGCCAAAAGCCTGATTCAAAGGCTTTTGTATCTTAAATCCTGCGGCGAAACTATTAGTATCAGCGTGGTGATTTCGAAAAATGGTCTTGACGTTCTTAAATATGAAACAGGTGATGACTTTCTTGAAAATTCGGAGTTAAAAATTTACGATAACAATGATTTTTATGCCCCTTTTGCTTCCGGGTCGGCAGCTCCATTTGCTATGGTTATAGTTCCATGCTCTATGGGAACACTTGGCAGAATTGCAAACGGAACATCAGATAATTTAATCTCACGGGCTGCTGATGTGGTTTTGAAGGAACGCAAAAAGCTAATTCTCTTAATTCGGGAAACGCCATTAAATCTTATTCATTTAGAAAATATGCGTAAAATTACTCTTGCGGGGGGAATTGTTATGCCTGCAAGTCCTTCTTTTTACATGAAACCTCGGAATATTGAACAACTTGTTGATGGAATCTCTTCCCGAATCATTGACCTTTTGGGCTTTAATCAAAATATTCCCCGATGGGGTGGTGTTTAGTCATTTTTTTCAATCTCTGCAATTAATCCCGAAGGTTTTAAAACTCGTACTTTTACTAAAATAATCCTGCATGCTTCAAGAATTGATTCCATTAATATGAATGGGAATAAAACTATGAAAATGAGAATTTTAAAAAAAGAATTATTTGCTTTTTTGAATTGATTGAAAAAAGCATACTTCAAGAAAGGAATGTTGTAATAATTAAATTTTATTTGGGAATTTGCATCAATTATTTTTTCGAATAAAATTTTTAAAGATTCTTTCGAGAAAGAAAATATGTGTCGAGGAGGATCGCAATGATGGTATTTGTGTTTAAAAGTATAAGTCAAGGCTATTCCAATGGAATTTTGTTGCAAGGATTTTTTCAGATAAATATACAGAACCCTCGGAATGAAAAAGGTTTCGGTGTTGGATGCTGCCGGAGTTTTTAGAATTAATTTTCCTCCGGGATTTAGTTTTGAGTATAAAATCTCAATTAATTTTGCAGGATCAGGAATATGTTCAATTACATTATCGCAGAGTATATAATCAAATGTCAATGAATTGTCATTTTCCGGCAAAATATTTTCATCCGATAATCCGAGATTTGCCTTTGCAAAATTTTTAGCTTGGTTGTCAATATCAAAATAATACGAAATAAGTCCGGAGTCTTTAGCTCCTTTCCAGTTAATACCAACACCTCCACCGTAATCAAGAAATAGTTTATTCTTGTTGTTTGTGCTCAAATTGAATAATCGTTTTATTTGCAATTGAGATTTTTTTATGAGCTTAGAAATTTCTTTTTCGTTAGGTTTTTCGAAGACAAATCCTTGATAATAGTTTATTAATTCTTCATGCGTAGGCAAAGGTAAAGAAAAAACAATACCACAGTAATAGCATTTGTAAATATTATATTTACCTGATTTTAAGGGTTTTTCTTCACGAATATCAGTACCACAAACTAAGCACTTTTTCATCAAATTGCCAAAAATAAACTACTTAGTTTTAAACTGCCATTTAACATTCTTATCAGAAATGTCGTAAATATTTCCGAATTCTGTAAAAGTATGATTAGCATTTGTAATTTTTACTGCAGTATCATTCATTATATCATATTTTTTTAATTCGGATTCAAAGGTGATGGAAAACTCCCATTTAAAAAAATCATTCATATAACTTGTATCTTCCCCATCTTCACTCTCTTTAGGCATTGGGTTAGCAGGACGATTAAAGGTTAAATTTTTCTTTTTTCTTGTAAAATAAGGTGGGTTTTGTGCCATATTTTCATTGTACATTGCACCACTATAAACAAGAGCTTGATTTAGTGACTCAATTCCATCAAAATCGAATGAATAATAAATTTTTCCATTATCGGCATCGTTAATGATTTTAATGTTGTTAAGCCCTTTAATTGCGATAAGTGCTTCTCTAATTGATTCCAGATATTCCTGAAAATCTTCGTTTTTAAGTTTTGTTGAGTCCGATCCTTCTTCTCCGCTCATCGCATTAGAATACTCTGTAAAATCAAAAGTATATTTATAACTTCCTGAGAAGTCCTTTTTAAAATATATCTCTTGCTTTACAACACAAGAAACAATCATAATACTTGCTAAAAATAACAAGGAAATGATTTTAAAATTCTTTTTCATAATTATTTATTTTTATTTATTAAAATTTTCGATAAAGTTAAATATTTATCTTTAACCGTAACAAAAATATTTATAATTTAGCAAAAAAAATTCTATGGCAGCATCACGAATTCTAACACTGAATGAAGTAATTATTCAAAAACAATCAGCATTTCCTTATGCTAAAGGTGAATTATCTAGGCTATTAAGCCATATCGGCCTAGCGGCAAAAATTGTTAATAATATGGTTAATAAAGCTGGTTTGGAAGCAAGTATAATCGGAGAAACCAACAATATAAATGTGCAGGGCGAAAGTCAGCAAAAACTGGACGTGTTTGCCGACGAAACTTTTACAAAAGCTCTTCAAGCCTCTGGTATTGTGTGTGGAGTTGCTTCCGAAGAAAAAGATGAAATAATTGTTTTTGATGATGACCTGTCCCGTGATGGCAATTATGTTATTTGTATAGACCCGCTCGATGGAAGTTCTAATATTGATGTAAATGTTTCTGTTGGAACAATTTTTTCTATCTACAGACGTATCACTCCCCACGGTCAACGTATAAGCAAAAAGGATTTTTTGCAACCCGGGATTAAACAGGTTGCTGCCGGTTATATAATTTATGGATCTTCAACAATGCTCGTTTATACTACAGGTTTGGGAACTACCGGATTTACTTATGAACCTTCTATCGGAGAATTTTGTCTGTCGCACTATTTTATGGTTACTCCCAAATCCGGAAAGATTTATTCAATAAACGAGGGTAATTATATAAAATTCCCGCTTGGTGTAAAAAAATACATCAAATATTGTCAGGAAAATGACCCCGAAACTAACAGACCTTATACATCAAGGTATATAGGATCTCTTGTGGCAGATTTTCACAGAAACCTTTTAAAAGGCGGAATCTATATTTATCCTAAAACGGCCTCTTCTCCAAACGGAAAATTACGTTTGTTGTACGAATGTAATCCTATCGCTTTTCTTGCAGAACAAGCCGGTGGGTTAGCTACCGACGGGTACGGCAATCGGATACTTGAAATCGTTCCTACCGATATTCATCAACGAACTTCTTTCTTTGTCGGTTCCAAAAATATGGTGGAAAAAGCCGAAGAATTTATGAAAGAATACGGAGACGGGTATGAATAAAAATACTTTATCAATATTTATCATCTTTTTACTTGTCTTTAATTGCATTCTCGCTCAAAAAATTGAAATCAGTTTTAAAACTTTTCTCGACAATTCCGTTAGGGAAACTTCCGGCTTGTTATACACTAATGGTACTTTCTGGACTCATAACGATTCCGGCAATAAAGCTCTTTTATATAAAATTGATACTGCAAACGGTAAGATTCTCACCACAAAAGAAATTGTAAATGCAAAAAATATTGACTGGGAAGATATTTGTAAAAGCGATTCCCACATTTACATAGGTGATATTGGAAATAATAACGGAACAAGAAATATTTTTCAAATTTACTTTTTTGAAATTGAGAAATTACTCGGTAACGATAACATAATTATGGCTAAAAAAATAGAATTTTATTATGACTCAACTTTTTATGTTCCATTTACATCATCACAAAAACGAAAAACTAACTTTGATTGTGAATCTTTAATTTATTATAACGAGAACTTTTATATTTTTACAAAAAACTGGGGAAATAAAAAAACTTACTTGTTCTCAATTCCTGCAAAAGAAGGATTACATAAAGCAGAATTTATTGATTCCCTGGACGTAGATGCTCTTATTTGCGGTGCAGATATTTCCGAAGACAAAAATACAATTGCTTTAATTGGATACAAATTTGGTGTTCCAGCAAATTCTGTGCTTATTCTTATATCGGATTTTAATTCCGAAAATTTTTTCTCAGGAAAAATAGAGTACTTTTCTATAAAAAAACTAAAAGCCCATCAAACCGAAGGAATATGTTTTGTTTCTCGCGATACATTATTAATAAGTAATGAAGAATTTTATGGTAATAAACCTTCTTTGCGTGAAATTAATATTTCAAGGACATTAACACGAAATTTAGAAACAGCAAACTCATATCTTAAAAGACCGTATTTTTTGTTTATTAGAATTAAAAATCCAAAAAAATACACTTTAAACATGTATAACGCTAAAAATGACGAATTAAAATTTACTAGAAAAAATACAGACTGCGGAATAGGAATTTATTCTTCAGAAATTATTTTTTCCGATAAAGTTAAAATTATATTATCGAAAAAGAGGTATATGTTTATTGAGAATTTTAACAATTAAATAAGAATTTCAATAAAATTTTAGTTTTATTTCCGATTATTTTTTGCAATTTTGTCGGTAATTAATAGTTTATATAATTAAAAAAATAAGTTTATGAAAAAAATTACAATTTTACTACTCTTAGTAGCATTGTCATTAAGGTTTTTCGCAGTTCCGGATGAAGGAATGTGGCTGTTGAATAAAATTTCGCAGCTCAATTACGGCGATATGCAAAAATTGGGATTAAAACTTACCGCCGAAGAAATTTATAGTATTAATAATTCCTCATTAAAAGATGCTATTTTTCAGTTACAGTCTGAAAACGGAACGGGATTCTGTACTGGTGAAATCGTAAGCAATCAAGGACTTTTGTTTACAAATCATCATTGTGGTTACGAAGCTATAACAAAATTAAGCAGTGTCGAAAACAATTATCTTGATAATGGTTATTGGGCAAAAAGCTACGAGGAAGAAATATATTGTCCGGGAATTAGAGTTACCAGAGTTGTAAGAATTGAAGACGTTACTTCAAAAGTATTAGCTGAAGTTACCGACAAAATGAGCGAAGAAGAACGCAATAAGAAAATTTCAAAAGCCATCAAAGATATAGAAAAAGAAGCTGTAAAAGATACTCATTACGAAGCTTCTGTATCTGAAATGTTTCAAGGCAGCGAATATTATTTGTTTGTTTACGAAGCTTTTGGTGATGTTCGTTTTGTAGGAGCTCCTCCTTCATCTATAGGTAAATTCGGTGGCGATACCGACAACTGGATGTGGCCTCGTCATACCGGCGATTTTTCGGTTTTCAGAGTTTATATGTCACCCGATGGTAAACCCACCAAATCCTACAGCAAAGATAATGTTCCTTATCAACCTTTACATTATTTACCAATATCTATTGCCGGAGTAGAACAAGGGGATTTCACTATGATTATGGGATATCCGGGTCAAACTGAAAGATATCTTTCTTCTTATGGAATGATTTATAAACGCGATTATTTTAATCCTACTGTTGTAGCTTTATTGGATAAGCACATGAGTACGCTAAAACAAGATATGGATGCTGACATTAATGTAAGACTTGCTTATGCTGATTCTTATGCTTCTGGAATGAACGGACACAAACTTTTTAAAGGCGAAGCTCTTACTTTGAGAACTACTGATGCTATCCAACAAAAAGAAAAATTAGAAGCTGATTTTAGAATCTGGGTTAATGTAAACCCTGAAAATCGCAAAAAATACAGCGATGCTCTTGATAATCTAAAACAACTTTACGAAGCATTTGGTCCTGCTACCAATGACATTATTTATCTTTCTTTGGGATTGTTGCAAGGTGGACAACAAGTAATGAAAGTTCAACAATTCAGCGGACTTAAAAGATTACTCGAAGATCCTAAGAAAAATTCCGAAATGATAAAATCCACAATTGAAAGTATGCGTCCTGATATAGATGGAATGTTCGATAAATATTTTCCTGCAACAGACAGAAAAGTTTTCACAGCAATGTTGAAAATGTATATTAAAGACGTTCCTGCCGAAAAACGTAATAAAGTTTTCAATGATTACATTTTCAAAACTTTTAAAGGCAAAACTGAAGAAGAATCAATAGATAAATTCATCTATGCCGTTTTCACTAAATCTATTTTTACTGATAAGGCAAGAATGGAAGCATTCCTTGCAAAACCAACATTAAAGGCTCTATCTTCAGATCCTTTGAATGCCTTTGTAGAAAATGTTTTTGGAGATATTCTTAATGTTCAAACGGCTTATGTTAACACAAGCAAACAAATTGATGTGAATGAAAGAATTTTTATCCAAGGATTACGCGAATTCCAAACTGAAAGAAAATTCTATCCCGATGCAAATTCTACTTTAAGATTAACATACGGGACCGTACAACCTTACTATCCGCGTGATGCAGTTTATTATCATTATTTGACTTATGCTGAAGGTATTCTCGAAAAAGAAGATCCTACTAATGATGAATTTATTGTTCCGGTTGAATTAAAAGAGAAAGTACTTGCAAAAGATTATGGCAGATATGCCGACAAAACAGGACGTCTTCCGGTATGCTTCTTAAGCGACAATGATATTACCGGTGGAAATTCCGGTTCTCCAATAATAAATGGAAAAGGTGAATTAATAGGTCTTGCTTTTGACGGAAACTGGGAATGGTTATGCAGCAATTTGATCTACAGTCCCGAATTGCAGAGAACTATTAATGTTGATGCAAGATATGTTCTTTGGGTAATTGACAAGTTATACAATTGTCAACATATTATGAAAGAATTGGACGTTAGAAAATAATAAAAATATTATAATTATAAAAATGCCCGGTTAAACTTTAATCGGGTATTTTTTTGTAGAATTATAACTTTTATTTTACTATATTTGCTTAATTAAATGCTACAGCTATGAAAAAAATTACAATTATTTTGGTGTTAATGAGTTTTGTAATGGTTGGGGTTGCTCAAAAAATTGAGACAAAAGAAACTAACGGGAGATTCGGAAAGGAATCAAAAAATGCAATTCAAACCACCATTTTTTACTCGGATATTAAGACTGTTGAAAAGGAAATGATTAAATTAATGAAATCATACAAAGGAAAAGTGTCAAAGAAAAAAGGAATAATTTTCGGAGATAATTTAGTTATTCCAACAATCAGTTCTAATACCATTGACATGTACGTTACGCTCACAGACCAAAAAGATGGTGGAATTGAAGTTTTAGCTGCTTTCGACCTCGGAGGTGCTTACCTTAATTCAAGCATGCACCCCGATCAATTTCAGAGAGCTTCGAGCATGATTAGAGATTTTGCATTCTCGTTAACCGAAAAGTCTTATGCCGGGATTGTTAAGGGTGAGGAGAAAAAATTAAAAGATGCAGAAAAAGATTTCGAAAAACTAAAAAGCAAAAAAGAATCTTTAATAAAAGAAAATGAAGATTATAAAGCAAGAATTCAAAAGAACGAAAATGAAATTGAAAAGCTTTCTAAAGAAATAGACGATAAAGAATCTTCATTAAAAGAAATGCAAAAAGAATTTGAAAAGCTTAAAAAAGAAGGAAATAAAATAAAATAAAAAAAGAGGCTATTGCCTCTTTTTTTGTTGACTCGCAAGGATTCGAACCAAGAACTTAAGGCTCAACGCCTTACGTGTTGCCATTACACCACGAGTCAATTCAAGTTGTCCGACTAGGATTCGAACCCAGACTGACAGAGCCAGAATCTGTAGTGCTACCATTACACCATCGGACAAATAGTAGCGGTGCAAAAGTAACAATTTTTTTTATCAAATATATTTTTAATCAAAAATTTTTGAAATTTTATGTTGATCAATATTGTATTATGATAAATACAGCTTTAATCAAAATTGTATTTCATAAAATTTTAACTACTTCAATATCTATGTATACACTAATATTGTATTTTTGGAATTCTAAAGAGATTTTCTATTGGTGAAACTTATTTGGATTAACGTGAAAACAAAACGAATTTTTAATCTAATGCCTTATTTTACAGGGCTTTTTGTTTTAATAATTTATTTAATTACTTTATCTCAAACTGTTAATTTTTGGGATAGCGGTGAACTTATTGCTTCGGCAGCCACTTTGCAAATAAGCCACCCTCCTGGAGCTCCATTGTATTTGTTAATAGCCAGATTGTTTGTTATTTTTTCATTTGGACTTTTTTCTAAAGCTCTGGCAGTTAATTTGGTATCTGCTGTTTTTGCTGCCATAACTGTTAGTCTAACTTATTTAACGGTCGAATTAATATCTTATAATCTTCTGAAAAATCATTTTTCCAAAATCATAAACATTAAGTTTCACCAAATTATTATTGTTCTATCTGCTATTTTAGCTTCTTTAGGCTTAGGCTTTTCTAAAACTTTTTGGGATATTGCAACCGTGGCTGAGGTTTATTCAATGTCGCTGGCTTTTACTGCTTTAATAGTTTTTTTGGGGCTTAAAATTTATTACTCCGAAAGTTCTTATAACAACGAAAAATATATTCTCACTATAGCTCTGTTGCTCGGACTTGCAGGTGGAGTTCATCAACTAATATTGCTCGTTGTACCTTTTATTGTTCTAATATTATGGTTTAAACAACAAAAATTTTCCTTGAAAAGTAAAATCATTGGGATAATATCTGTATTATTCTCAGTGCTTGTTTTTCAATTGTTTATTGAATTGTTATTATGGGGGGCTTCTAAATTTGAATTACTTTTTGTCAACGGCTTTAACTTGTGTTATAATTCGGGCTTAATTGTATTTTCAATATTATTGTTTTTGCTTTTAGTTGTCGGAATTTATTATTCGGGGATTAAGTTAAAACGAACTTTAAATCTTATATTAACCTCAATAATGTTTTTTTTATTGGGATTTTCAATTTATGCTATTGTTATAATACGTTCTGCAGCAAATCCTCCTCTCGACCAAAACAATCCCGAAAATATCTTTAACTTTATTTCGTATTACAGTAGGGAACAATACGGCGAAAGACCTTTACTTTATGGGCAGCAGTTTAACAGCAGTCTTGATAAAATTAACCCTTACGTCAAAGGTCAAGAGATTTTCGATACAATTGCCGGTAAGTATAAAGTTATTGCATTTAAGCCGAAAGCAAATTATGTAAAACGCGACAAACGCTTATTGCCCCGAATGTGGAGTAATATTCCTGCTCATGTTGCAGCATACAGAGAATGGACAAAATATTATTCCGATAAAGTTCCACCTGCTGATGTGAATTTTAAATTTATGTTTCGCTATCAGTTTTCGCACATGTATTTCAGATATTTTATGTGGAATTTTGTTGGAAAACAAAATGATTTTCAGTCCCATGGAGGTCCCATTAATGGAAACTGGATTTGTGGAATTTCGTTTATTGACAATCTGAGGTTGGGAAAACAAAAATACTTACCACAAAAGTTTGAAAATAATCCTGCCAATGATGCGTATTATTTTTTCCCCTTGATTTTAGGCTTGATTGGAATAATAAGTCTTTTTATTAAAGATAAAAAACTTGCGTTAAGTTTAATTGTGCTTTTTATTATGACAGGAATAGCAATTGCTTTTTACCTAAACCAACATCCTTATCAAGTACGCGAAAGAGATTATTCGTTTATTGGATCTTTTTTTGCTTTTTTTATTTTGACAGGAGTTGCTGTTCCATTTATATTTTCATATCTCAGAAAATATCTTAACTCCCACATTCGAGTTTATTCCTTAGGAATATTTTTATTACTTTCTGTGCCGGGGCAATTCTTATTAAAAAACAATGATGATTCAGATAAAAGAAGCAATAGAGTTGCTTATGAGTTTGCTTACAATTTGTTAAATTCCTGTGATAAAAATGCCATATTGTTTGTTAGCGGTGATAATGAAACTTTTCCGCTTTGGTATTTACAATATTGCGAAGGCATCAGAACCGATGTATCAATAATTAATATAAGTTATTTAAATACCGATTGGTATATTGACCAGATACGAAGCAAAAGGTTTCATTCTCAACCATTACTTACTCATCTGACAAAAACTAATTACATTTCAGGACAACGTGAATATCTGCTTGTAAAGTCAAATCCTGTAGCATTTCTTGAGGATATTTATTATGAAAATTTAAATGAAATTAATTCTGATTTTTCCGAAATAGTTAAATTTTTTGATAATATTTTAATTAAAAACGGATTTGACAAATCACGTCCCGAAGAATATCAAAACTTTAAAGATGTATATTCAAAAGTGCAACCTTATGCCTCAAATCCTGATTTTCTTGATTTTGCAAGCATCATTCTAAGTCTAAAGTCCGAAGAAAGATGCCAGATGTTCGGAATTCCTTTTGATGAGGCGAAAGAATTAAACAGAATGTTTGATATTTTTATAACTAAGCAGAAATCTTATCCTATTCCTTTAAACGCATGTTTAAATTTTGTTTTTTCCAATGATAAATCCACAAAAATTGACACAAAACTTTATGATTATCCCATAGATTATTTTCCTGCAACAAAATTGAGCCTAAGCATAAATAGAAACACGTTAAAAGATTATGTAAAGAACGAGCATTTTGATGAATCAAAAATTGTGAACCGAATGGTTTGGGAAATAAATTTCGAAAGTATTACCAAAGGAGAATTAATGATTTACGAAATAATAAATTCCAATTTATGGCAACGGCCGATATATTTTTCTTCGTTGATGAATACTAGAAATTTTATGGGATTGGAAAAATATCTTTTTCTGGAAGGTTTAGCATATAAACTCATGCCTGTTGAAACCGAAATTTCTGTCTCAGATCCGGTAAATGTAAATGCTTTGTCAATGTATGAAAAAGTTTTTAACAAATTTATTTTCGATAATCTTAAAAAACAAAACACATATTACGACGAAAACACTCGCAATATTTTAATAAATTATCGTAACCATTTTTCACGTTTAGCCCGAAGCTTGTATTTTGAAGGGGAAATTAAGAAATCCGAAGAGGTTCTTGATTTCATAGTTGAAATTTTACCTGACGAAAAAATACCTTATGATTATTATATGAATGGAATAATACACGGCTATTACAGGATAAACAAACATTCAAAAGCAAGTGCAATAGGAGAAAAAGCTTTAAAAAATGCTTTCGAAGAAATTGAATATTACTCGGGATTTGATAAAGATAAAACATTCAGTACAAATTTATATGCTCAAAGGGCATTTAAAACAATTGAAGAAATTTATATTCTTTCTAAAACATATAACGATCAAAAATTGTTTAGTTTAGCAGAGAGGTATTTGTATAAGGCAAAACGAATCGGTAATTTTGAACAACAATGAATTTTGGTATCAGGAGCATAAGACATCCATACAGGTTTTTTAAATGGGCCATTTGTAGAATTACCCATACTCCAAAAACTCTTTATATAACTTTTGATGATGGTCCTGACCCAAATACTACGGAAAAAGTACTTAAAATTCTCAAAGAATTTAATGTTAAAGCAACCTTTTTTTGCACAGGACAAAATGCCGAAAATTGCGAATATTTAATACAAAAAATTCTTGAAGAAGGACACGCTATCGGAAATCATGGATATTATCATCTTGACGCAAATAAAACAAAATCTAAAATATGGATTGAAAATGTCTTAAAAAATTCTCCTGTAAGTAATAGTATTTTCTTTAGACCGCCCTATGGAAGAGTTTTTCCTTTACAGATTAGAAAACTTCGCTCAAAATACCGATTGATTTTCTGGGATGTTATGACTTATGATTTTAAGCTCGAATACACTCCCGAAGATGTAAAGAAGATTATAAAAAAATATGTTCGAGATGGGTCAATAATTGTTTTTCACGATAACATTCTCTCTGTACCAAGAATGATTCCGGCATTGAAATTTCTTATAATGTATTATAAAAGGAAAAATTACAACTTCGCATCCATAAATCTATAATTTTAATCAGTTGGTTAGTTAGCAAGTTAATCAGTTAATAAGTTAAACAGTTTTTGGGTTATGTAGTTTGGTAGTTTGATAGTTTAGGTAAATTTGTTTAGAGCAGAGGGAATAATTTATTGGATATTCAACTACTTAAATGTTTTATTAAGACGCGACGAGCTTTTTATTTTGTTTTTTTTAAGCGACTGCAAAAATAAAAGTAAATATAAAAAAACACTTAAACTACTAAAACTCTTTCGAACATTGTAATTCTTAACTATTTGCAACATAATTAAATGAAATATTGCTTAAAAATATTTGCATATAAGATTGCTTAATTTTTTTAATGTCAATGTAATCTCTTTACGCAATACTTTATTTGTTTAAATTACTAACATTTTAAAATGTCAAAATTCAAAGTTTTAATAATCAAATAATTATAATATTTTTTATTTTTGCAAGAATTAATTTCATTTATGGATTTACAAAGCATAAAGCAAAGATTTGGAATTATCGGAAATTCACCCGAGCTTAATCGAGCATTGACAATTGCTTTGCAGGTTGCTCCTACAGATTTATCTGTATTAGTTACCGGAGAAAGCGGGGTGGGTAAGGAAAGAATTCCTCAAATTATTCATTCTCAAAGTTTGCGTAAACACAACACATATATCGCTGTAAACTGTGGAGCTATTCCCGAAGGTACAATTGATTCTGAATTATTCGGCCATGTAAAAGGTTCTTTTACAAGTGCACACAGCGACCGTAAAGGATATTTTGAAGAAGCTAACAACGGTACCATTTTTCTCGATGAAGTTGCAGAATTACCAATGGCTACTCAAGTCAGACTTTTAAGAGTTCTCGAAACCGGAGAATTTCTTAAAGTTGGGTCCTCAAAAATTGAGAAAACTAATGTCAGAGTTATTGCTGCTACTAATGTGGACTTAAAACAAAGAGTTTCCGAAGGAAAATTTCGCGAAGACCTTTATTACAGGCTAAATACTGTTCCTATATATATGCCTCCGCTACGTAACCGAGGCGACGATATACATTTACTGTTCAGAAAATTTGCACTTGATTTTGCAGAAAAATATCGCATGCCGGCTATAAAATTAACCGATGATGCCATTGAATTATTAAAATCTTACAGATGGCCCGGGAATATTCGTCAACTAAAAAATGTAACCGAACAAATCTCTATAATCGAAAAAGAACGTTTTATAACAGCTGAAATACTTCGTAAATATCTTGAAGGAATAGATAATACTAACTTGCCGGCACTTGCAAAATCATCCCCATCGGATAGTTTTGCCTCCGAAAGAGAATTGCTTTACAAAATCCTTTTCGATATGAAAAAGGATATGAACGAACTTAAAATGCTTGTAAATAATATAATAGCTAAATATCCGGAGGTTGTGGATGATCAAATTGCTCATACTTTTAGCGATTTTGATGATGAAATTAAAATTAATAATTTAACAACCTTTGTTAAAAAAGAAGATACTTCAAAAACAATATTTACTGAAAAAGCCGAAGAAGTTGAAGAAGTTTTATCTCTTGCCGAACACGAGAAGGATTTAATTATTAAAGCATTAGAAAAAAACAATAATAAACGTAAACTTGCTGCTCAGGAATTAGGAATCTCTGAACGTACGCTTTACCGAAAAATTAAAGAATATGGTATTAATACTAAGAAATGAAAGGAAAATTTTTTGATATATTGTTATTACTTGTATTGCTTGCTTTGATTTATTCCTGCAGAGGTGGTTATTCTTTTACCGGAGCAGATATTTCTGCTGATATAAAAACGATCAGCATAAGTTATTTTCCTAACCGAGCTACTCTTGTTCAACCAAATTTGAGTAATGTATTTACCGAAACTTTAAAAGACCGGTTTAATTCTCAAACCAATCTTGAGATGGTTCGTTCAGACGGAGATTTAATGTTTGAGGGTGAAATTGTGAATTATACCGTTTCTGCTCAGGCTTTCACAGGAAATGAAACAGCTGCACTTAACAGGCTCACAATAACTGTAAAAGTAAAATTCACAAATACTAAAGAACCTCAAAAAAGTTTCGAAGCAAATTTTACAAGATATGCCGATTTTGTCAGTACTGTAAGTTTAAGTGCTGTTGAGGAAGAATTAATCCGGCAAATTTGTGATGAACTTGTAACTGATATTTTTAATCGTGCCGTAGCTAATTGGTAATAATGATGAATAAGGATACTTTTTATAAATATTCCGAAAACATTAACAGCCTTGATGAAAAGTCCTTACTCGATATCAAAGGTTTAATTGATGAGTATCCTTACTTTCAGGCTGCATGGATGCTTTATGTAAAAAATCTGAACCTAATTAATGATGTTCGTTTTGAAAGCAAACTCAAACTTGCAGCTGTTCACATTCCCGAGCGTAAACTTCTGGCAAAAATAATTCTTGAAGACTACAATCCATTATTTTCTGAAATAAATACCAACACCGACACCTTAACCCATGAAGTTTCTGTTCAAACTATCCCGTCTGTTCAGAATGATGTTCCTGAAAATATTCAAAATTCAGAGTCTGTTTCTGTAGAGTTTTTCCAGGATAAAAAGGAAAATGATCCTGCTGCCGATGTTTTAACGGCAGAGGATTACATTGACCGGGAACATATTTCGGAAGATGAAATTATTGATGTTGCGGATGTACAAACTGATATTCCTGGATTTGTTTTTGAAACTTTGCAAAATGAACCATCGGAAGATAATTCAGAAAATATCATTAGCAGGCAACCCGAAATAATAGTATCAAATAATCAAACTGTTGAAAACAAAGAAGAACAGCAGGTCTTAGTATTAAACTCAGCAAATGAAATTGCCGAAGATTCAGACAAATTTAATCAAGAGAAGCTTGACGAAAAATCACAACGCGAAAAAGAATTACTCGAAATAATAAATAAAAGATTAAGTGAATTAGGGGTAAAACCTGTTGAACTAAAAAGTTCGGGAGATTCCGTTAGTGCGGATGCAGAAATTGAAAAAATCGAGGAATCAGAAAGAAAAACTGATGATGGAAACCTTGAATTAGATGCGATTATCGAAATTCCCGATAATCTTGAAATTAAAGAATCTTTCTCCCCTACGGAATATTATGACCCTGGTTTTGAATTTGCAGAAGAGGTTAATTCAGAGGAAAATCCGAGTTTTAAACAAGAAACCAAGCACGAAAAAAAAATAATAGAAAAACCGGAAAAAAATAAATTAATTGATAAATTTTTGGAGAAAAATCCACGAATAATTCCGGATAAAAATTTTGTTTCCAAAAATCCTGTAAATGTTGAAGCTGTGCTTACAGAGAGTGATGAACTTTTTAGTGAAACTCTTGCAAAAATTTACCTTAATCAAGGGCATTACGAAAAAGCTTTATTAAGTTACGAAAAATTGTGTTTGAAATATCCCGAAAAAAGTATTTACTTTGCAAGCCAAATTGAAAAAATTAAAGAACTAATTAAAAATAAAAAGTAGTTATGTACACGTTTTTTACAATAATGATTTTGATTTGTGCTGTTTTACTGATTTTAATAGTATTGGTACAAAACAGCAAAGGCGGTGGTTTAGCCAGTGGTTTTGGTCAAGGAAATCAATTGATGGGTGTTAAAAAGACAGCTGATTTTCTCGAAAAAGCAACTTGGACATTAGCGATTGCTTTGATAGTTTTCAGCTTACTAGCAAGTTTTTCTATTCCTCATAAAAAGGAAGACAAACCCGCTCCGATTGAACAAAGCATGCCTAATACTCCAACTGCTCCTCAACCACAAGGAAAATAATTTTTTCCTTAAAACTATATAAACTGATTTTGATTTTTCAGAATCAGTCTTGTTGTTTTTTGTTTATGAAAAAAGTTTTGATAATCTCTTATTACTGGCCACCTTCGGGAGGTATTGGTGTTCAAAGATGTTTAAAATTTGCGAAATATCTTAGAGATTTTGGTTGGGAACCTGTGGTTTATGCACCCCTTAATGCTCAATATCCTTATTTTGATGAAACTAATTTTAAAGATATTCCGGAGGAAATAACAGTAATTCGAAGAAAAATTTTTGAACCTTTCGATTTGTTTAAAAAACTTTCCGGAAGAAAAAAAACTGATTCTGCTAATCCTGTATATGTTAGAGATAGAAAACTAAAAGCCATAGATAAATTTGCTATATGGTTGAGAGGAAATTTTTTTATTCCCGATGCACGTTGTTTTTGGATTAGACCCTCAGTCAGATTTTTAAAAAAATATCTTAGAGATAATCCGGTTGATGTAATTTTTACCGATGGACCACCACATACTAATACTGTAATTGGTTGTCGTCTGTCCAAAGAGACAGGGATTCCATGGCTTATGGATTTTCAGGACCCATGGACTCAGGTTGATTATTACAAGATGCTCAAAATCGGTAAAATTGCAGATAAAATTCATCGTAAACTTGAGCAAGAAGCATTCCGAACAGCGGCAAAAACAACAATTGTAAGCCCTACATGGAAAAAAGACCTCGAAAGTATTGGTGCAAAAAATGTTGATGTTATTTATTGGGGTTATGATGAAGATGATTTTAAAAACTTAAGTCCTGCTCCTGATGAAAAATTTACGATTATTCATGCCGGGCAACTCGGATTCGACAGGTTTCCGAAAACATTTATAGACGTGTTGTCAGACATTATAAAAACTGATGAAAAATTTGCCGACGATTTGTCAATAAAGTTTTTGGGTGTGGTTGATCACGACATCTCAAAATATATAGCCCAAAAGGGTTTAGAGAAAAATTATTTGCCCACCAAAATAGTACCTAGACCTCAGGCTTTACAACAAACGTTTAATTCGCATTTATTATTATTGCCCTTGAATATTGCTGAAAACTCAAAAGGCAGAATCCCCGGGAAACTTTTCGAAAATTTAAGGTCCGGCCGCCCGATTTTGTGTTTAGGCCCAACAGACAGTGATGTCGCCAATATTATCGCAAAAACAAATGCCGGAAAAACTTTCGAGTATTATGATTATAACGGCATTAAAAACTATATATTAGAAGTGTATTCAAAATTTTTAAGCGGAAACAATAACATTCAAATTAAAAACATTGAATGTTACAATGTTAAAAATCTTACCGGTAAGCTTGCTGAATATTTGAATCAGATTTCAAACTTAAGTACTCCCAAATATAATAAATAAAATTTTTAGACATAGTTTTATTTAAGACATAGTTTTATTTAATTTATCTCCGAAAGGATGAAATCTATACTCGAACTAGTTTGCAAAATGTTTTAATCGTTTATATACAATAAATTATTTTCTTTAAGTCAAACGAGTAAGGTCAGAATTTTTTTTGCAAATAAGCTGTTAAATTTCTTAGAAATTTTTTAAGTTTGTAAAAACTTTTATCATGAAAAATTTAAATACGATTAACGATATTATTGATTTTGCAATTTCGAGAGAGCAACGTTCAATTGAGTTTTATTCCAGATTGGCAGAAGATGCTCCTAATACTGAATTGAAAAATGTATTTCTTGTGTTAATTAATGAAGAGACCAAGCATAAAGAACTTCTCGGGAAAATAAAAAGGCAAAAAAATTTCAAAATAAATTCTGAGGATTTAGAAAAACTCGAGATAGCAACAAATGTTTTCGATGATAATGCAAACGAAGATTCATTATCTTTAAAAGATGCCATGCTAATTGGCATTCGGAGAGAAACAGCCTCTTACAATTTATATAAAAAACTTTCCGAGGCCTCCGATAACGAAGAAATTAAAAATATTTTTGAAGCTCTGTCAAAAGAAGAAATGAAACATAAACAACGTTTCGAAAAAGAAATTGAAAATTTGTAAAAAATTAAAACTTAAGATTTAGAAATTGTTTGGAAAAAGAAAAAAATATTCTTCGCTTACCGACGAGCAATTGATCGAGGAATATAAATTGAATCATGACAATAATTGTGTAGGAGAACTTTATAAAAGATATACCTCATTTACATTTGCAATTTGCTTAAAATATCTCAAAAACAAAGAACTTGCCCGCGAAGCTGTTCTCGAAATATTCGAAGAATTACTCGAAAAACTGCTTTTTCACGAAGTTAAAAATTTTCGTTCTTGGTTATATACTGTTGCAAAAAATCATTGTCTTCTTAAAACCAGAAATAAAAAACTGAATATTGAATTTGTAGAAAATTATGAAAAACATCAGAATGATTTTATGGAACAAGAAAAAATTTTGAATCCTGAATATATTGTAAAAGAAGAAAACATTCAGAAACTTGAAAAATGTATTATGCAACTTAAGCCCGAACAAAAATGCTGTATCGAATTATTTTTCATACAAGAAAAATCATATAACGAAATTGTTGAAATTACCGGATTTTCATATAAGGAAGTTAAAACGCATATTCAAAATGGTAAACGAAATTTAGAAATATTACTTAAAAAAATAGATGAAGAAAAAAAATAAAATATGTTATGATGAAAAACAACTTCTCAAATATTTAAACGGAGAAGTTGATAAAGAAACATCGCACCAAATCGAAGAACATATTGCAGATTGTGAGATTTGTATGGATGTTATGGAAGGCTTGCTTATGATTGAAAATCAGGAAGAACTTGAGCATCATACACATCAAATTAATAAAGAAATTGATAAAAAAATATTTTCACTTAACCAACAACACAGTTTTTTATACAGATACAGAGCTATTGCTGCAGTATTTTTAATTGTTTTTGTTTCGGGAGTTGTATTTTTAATAAACAGATTTACAGAATCAAAAAATGACATTATTCCTGTTAATATTGCCGAAAGTAGAATAGAAAATTCTCAGATGCTCGAAAATGAAGAAATCACGGAAATTTTAAATGATAAACAACCTCAAGAGGAATTAACAGCAGAAAATAAAAAGAATATATTACTCCCTAATTCTACCCAAAATTATGATAGAACCGAAAAAAATATTGAACAGTCTCAAATTACTTCAATGGGGTTTTCTGTTCCGGCAGAGGAAAGTTACAATGTTAAAGAGGAAGCTTCAGTTGGTGAAATAAAAGGAATTGCAGATGCAGATTCAGGGTTCGATACTTATACAATAGTTGCCGAAAAGAAAAAAGATGAACAGCTTGATACAAAAATAAATTCAAATTATAATCCATCTGTTCAAAAATTATTTAAACCTGGTGGCAGAAATAAAACAAGCTCAAGAGACAAATATTCAGAAAATGAAGAAACAAAGGCTACTCAAAATGACGAATTACAAAATGTAAATGTAATTACTACAACAGCCGATAATTTAATCCCTCCGAGATTTAATTATCAAGACATGAGTTTTGAGAATTATGTGTTCTCAAAAATAGATGAACAAATTCTGAGAGATTTACAAAAAAATGTTGTGCTTGTTTCCTTTATCGTAACAAAATCGGGGCAGTTGATTAATCCTAAAATTATTGAAGGGATAAATGCGGATGTAGATTCTTTAATTATTAGCATAATCAAAGATTCTCCCGAGTGGATACCAGCCAAAATGAATAATGAAACTATCAACAAAGAGCTAGTTTTGAAGATTAATCTGAAAAAATAGATGTAAAATTATCCCACGTTACTCAACATTTTTAGAGTATCCATGTTGAGAATTTCGATGGTTTTATTGTTTATAGCGATAATGTTATCTTTTTTGAGGTCAGAGAGCACTCTAACGAGATTTTCAGTAGCCAGACCGGAAAATTCTGCAAGGTCTTTTCTGGTGATAATCGGATTGATAGTATTTGATTCAAAGACTTTTTCGGCAAGGTAAATTAAGGCATCACAAACTCGACCGATGGCTTGTTTATTTGCAAGGCATCCGATTTTATCGTAAATATTTTGCAAAGAGTTACTGTAAAGTTTCATAACTTCAATTGCAAAATCATTGTTTTTCCGGAGAATTTGATCAAATTTCTCCCTTTCCACAAGACAAATTTTTGATTGCAGCAAAGCCTGAGCACTGAAATGATAATAATTCTCTCCGTACAAACTTGATAATCCTAATATTGCATAAGGCTTAGTAATTTTAAATACATGATTTTTATAATGTGGACTTTCAACGAAAGCTTTTACCAGCCCATCTTTTAAAATCATTATGAATGTTGCAAAAGAACCTTGCTTACAAATATTTTCTCCCTTTTTAAATTCAATTTGAACTTTTGTAATTTCTTCAATTTCTTCGTCGTTGAGTTTAAGCCTTTTCAGGTAATTCAGAAAGTTCTGTTCGTTGTCGTTAATTTTTTGTTTATTGTCAATGCTGTAGCTATATAATTCTTTTAATTTCCGGTATGACAGATATTGATTAAGTTTTTCGGTAATGGTTTTAAATAGTCTCAATTCTTCGTTTAGAAAAATCCCTTTTTCTGCTCTTACACTTTTTATATAGCATAAAGTTATTTCTCCTGAAACCAGACCTTCCACAACTAAAGGATGACTTAATTTTAGTTCGGTTTTTTTGAAATTTTCAGATTCTACAATTATATCGTTAAGCTGAATTTTTACTTTACAAATCTCAGAATATCTCCAACCGGAGGGAATGATGTTGCAAAGTTGTTGAAAAATATTTTCAATGTCAGAATTGAAATCACGAAGAATTTCATCAACACGGTAAATACACTCAAGTTCCTTTTTCCTCTCGTTAAGGTTTTTAAGAACATCATCAATATCTTCGTTGAAATAAGTGTTGTCCATTTTAAAAAATATTGTTGCAAAGATATTAAAATAAAAAACAATACAAAAGTCATTGATAAAAATCAAGAGCTAAAATAAAAAAATAAATTAGTAAAAGTTTGAAATTTATATTCAATAAATGATAATTTTGAATACTGAAAAAATAGATTTTATTTTAGATGTTTAACATTAAATATTAAAAACATGAACGTAGAAAAAATCATGAACGACCTGGAAAAAAAACATCCGGGTGAAGTAGAGTATCTACAAGCTGTTAGAGAAGTTTTGGAATCAATTGAAGAAGTTTACAACGAAAATCCTCAATTCGAAAAGTTGGGAATTATTGAGAGAATTGTTGAGCCTGACAGAGTTTTAACTTTCAAAGTACCATGGGTTGACGATCATGGAAAAGTTCACGTTAATATAGGTTATCGTGTACAATTTAATAATGCAATCGGACCATACAAAGGCGGTTTGAGATTCCACCCGAGTGTTAACCTTTCAATTTTGAAATTCTTAGGTTTCGAACAAATCTTTAAAAATTCTCTTACTACATTACCTATGGGTGGTGGTAAAGGTGGTTCAGATTTCGATCCAAAAGGTAAATCCGATGCAGAAATCATGCGTTTCTGCCAGAGCTTTATGTTAGAATTGTGGAAGATAATAGGTCCTGAAACTGATGTTCCTGCAGGTGATATTGGCGTTGGTGGAAGAGAAATTGGATACTTGTATGGCATGTATAAAAAATTAGCTCAAGAACATACCGGAGTATTAACTGGAAAAGGATTGAAATGGGGTGGTTCATTGATTCGTCCGGAAGCTACCGGTTTTGGTTGTGTTTATTTTGCTCAGGAAATGTTAAAAACCCGTGAGGAATCATTCGAAGGCAAAACCGTTGTTGTTTCTGGTTTTGGTAATGTTGCATGGGGCGCTGTAACAAAAGTGACTCAACTTGGTGGTAAAGTTGTTGCAATTAGTGGTCCTGATGGTTATGTTTATGATAAAGACGGAATCTCAGGCGAAAAAATCGACTACATGCTTCACTTAAGAGCAACTAACGAAGACATTGTAAAACCTTATGCATTGAAATTTGGTGCTGAATTCCACGCAGGTAAAAAACCCTGGGAAGTTAAATGTGATGTTGCTTTACCATGTGCTACACAGAACGAATTAAATAAAGAAGATGCTGAAATGTTAATCAAAAATGGTTGCATTTGCATTTGCGAAGGTGCTAACATGCCATGTACTCCAGAAGCAGTAGAAGTTATTCTCGAACATAAATTATTATTTGCTCCGGGTAAAGCTGCTAATGCCGGTGGTGTTGCAACTTCAGGTCTTGAAATGTCTCAAAACTCAATGAAATTATCTTGGTCTAGAGAAGAGGTTGACCGCAGATTACATGAAATTATGTGCAACATTCACGAAGCTTGTGTTAAATACGGGAAAGACGAAACAGGTTACGTAAACTATGTTAAAGGTGCTAACATTGCAGGTTTCCTCAAAGTTGCTGAAGCAATGGTAGAACAAGGTATTATCTAATAACAATATTTCCCTTAATCATTAAATCCCCGCTTTTTTTAGTGGGGATTTTTTTTGTTTTATATTAAGAAAAAGTCTTATAAAATTATACTTTTAGGCTAACTAAATGTTTTTTTTATTGTATATAATTCACAACAAAAATTACAACAAAAGGAATAAATTCATTAAATTTTCAAAACAATATTATGCTTTTTACGCAACAATTTTCTCAAATTACGCTATGAAATTTTAAAATCTTCGTTTACATTTGCAATAACTAATATTTTCAACTATGAGCGAAAATACGAATAACCCCTTTGAACTTCTGAAAATTGATGAAAATGAATTGCAGGATACTGAATTCGAGAAGTTGATGACTAAAAGAATATTAAAGGTGCTTTTAATATGCAATAATTATGATCATTTCATGCTCGAAGAAGATGGTAGGATTGACGAACAGATTTTTAAAGAATACATGACTCTGGGCTTGAGATATCCACCAATGTTTATACGAGTTGATTCTGCTGAGGCTGCTTTTCATAGACTAAAAGCTAAAGATATTGACCTTGTCATTACAATGCTCAATATCCCAAATGCTAATGCTTTTGAATTGTCAAAAAAAATAAAGTCTAAATACAAAAAAATTCCCATAGTTATTCTAACCCCATTCTCCAGGGAAATTTCACAGCGAATCGAACGCGAAGATTTGAGTGCTATAGATTACGTTTTTTGCTGGCTTGGAAATCCTGATATCATGCTTGCCATAATAAAGCTGATAGAAGACAAAATGAATGCTAATCATGATATTCTGGAAATGGGAGTACAAACTGTGATTTTAGTCGAAGACAGCATAAGATACTATTCCAGCATTTTGCCTACTTTGTATAAAATATTTTTCATCCAGTCTCAAAGAGCAGCTATCGAAGGAGCTAATGAATTCCAGCAAAACCTCAGAATGCGAGGACGTCCTAAAATTCTTCTTGCAACAAACTATAATCAAGCTGTATCGCTTTATAATAAATATAAGGAAAATGTTCTTGGTGTTATTTCTGATGTAAGATATAAAATCAATCGTCACACCGATAAACATGCAGGAGTAAAGTTATGCAATTATCTAAAAGAACAAGATGTTCACTTGCCTTTATTATTGCTTTCGTCGGAAGGAGAAAACAAAGAACTAGCTTCCGAAATCGGAGTAGATTTTCTTGGAAAATATACAAAAAATTTCTCCTACGAACTCAGAAATTTTATAATTAAAAATTTCCATCTCGGAAGTTTTCATTTTTATTGTCCTGTAAAACAAAAAGTAATTGGAACTGCATCAAGTTTAAAGTCTTTTCAGGAACTTATACTCAAAATTTCACCCGAATGTTTGGAATATCACGTCAAACGTAATCATATAACTAAGTGGTTTAATTCACGAAGTCTTTTTTCTCTTGCCCGAAAATTTAAGTATCTTACAGTAGATGATTTTAATACCATTGAAGATATTCGTCAGTTTATTTATATGGCGATATCTCAATACCGTTTAAATTCAGGACGAGGCGTAATAACGAAGTTTGAACAAAATACTTTCGACAATTATTCAATTTTCACTCGTATAGGGGATGGATATATTGGTGGCAAGGCAAGGGGTTTAGCTTTTTCGGATTTATTGATAAAAAAATATCGTTTACGAAAGAAATATCCCGGCATTACAATTACTATACCTCGAACTACAATTCTTTGTACAGATATTTTCGATGAATTTATGGAATCAAATAATCTGTACGAAGTCGGGTTATCGAATTTATCTAATGAGGAAATTTTAAGAAGGTTTGTCGAAGTTCGATTGTCAAACAGAATTTTCTCGAGTTTGTACTCATTTATCAGTTTGACGAACAATCCAATCGCAGTAAGGTCTTCGAGTCGGTTGGAAGATTCTCATTATCAGCCGTTTGCCGGTGTGTATAGTACTTACATGGTGCCAAATGCCGGAGATGACAAACATCTTACAATAAAAATACTTACCGAGGCAATTAAGAGTGTATATGCCTCGGTATTCTTTAAAGATTCCAAAGCATATATGACAGCAACTTCAAACGTAATTGATGAAGAAAAAATGGGAGTTGTATTGCAGGATGTTTGCGGAACTGCTTACGGAGATAGATTTTATCCCACTTTTTCGGGCGTTGCCCGGTCAATAAATTTTTATCCCATTGCTCCCGAAAAAGCAGAAGAAGGAATTGTAAATGTTGCTTTAGGACTTGGAAAACATATAGTTGATGGAGAGAAATCCTTACGTTTTTCACCACGGCATCCCGAAAGAATAATACAGCTTTCAAGTCCCGAAATGGCTATGAGAGATACTCAAAAAACTTTTTATGCATTAAAACTCGACCCACATTTATTCACTCCTTCAATTTCTGAAAATATTAATATGATTAAACTACCCATTGAGGAGGCTCATAAAGATGGAACTTTAAAATATATCGGCTCTACTTACGATTTTCAGAATAATATTATCAAAGATAATGTTAATTATGATGGAATTAAACTGGTAACTTTTGCAAAGATTCTTAAGTACAATACTTTTCCATTGTGTGACATTCTTAACGAATTTATGGAAATCGGTAAGAAAGAAATGAATAATCATATTGAAATAGAATTTGCAGTTAATTTTCCAAAAAATCCAAACGAAGATATTGTTTTTAGTTTGTTGCAAATTCGTCCTATTATCGAAACTGACCAGAATGTTACGGTAGATATTGATAAAGTGAATTTATCCAGAACCATTTTATTTTCTGAATCTGTTTTAGGAAATGGAATTTATGGCGGAATCAGAGATATAATTTATATAAAGCCTGAAACATTTAATTCTCTGAATAATCCAAAAATGGTTGATATAATAGATGGTTTAAACCGCAAGTTTATCAAAGAAGAAAAAAATTATATTTTAATTGGTCCCGGTAGGTGGGGCTCATCTGACTATGCTCTTGGTATTCCGGTGAAGTGGTCTAATATTTCAATGGCTCGCGTAATTGTAGAATCTGGCTTAGCTAATTATAGAATTGACCCCAGTCAGGGAACTCATTTTTTCCACAATTTAACTTCATTCAGGGTGGCATACTTTACAATAAATCCTTACATAAACGATGGTTACTATGATGTGGATTTTTTAAATTCAATTCCGGCAGTTTACGAAGACGAATTTATTCGGCATGTTAAATTTAAAGAGGAACTTTTAATAGAAGTTGATGGTAGATTAAGCAGAGGAATTGTGCATAAACCCAAAAATAATAATTAAATTTGTTACAAAAATATTACTTATGGGGAAAATATTGATTATAGATGACGAAAGGAGCATCAGAAATACTTTGAAAGATATACTGAGTTTTGAAAAACATCATGTTGATACAGCCGAGGATGGAATAATCGGATTAAAAATGATTGAAGAAAACGAGTATGATGTTATCTTTTGTGATATAAAGATGCCTCAAATGGACGGGATTGAAGTGTTGGAAAAAATTGTTGAAACACATCCTGAAATTCCCGTGGTAATGATTTCGGGTCATGGTAATATTGATACTGCTGTTGAAGCCATTAAAAAAGGAGCTTTTGATTATATTGCAAAGCCATTGGATTTAAACAGAATTATGGTTACCTTGCGGAATGCTTTGGATAAAAATAATCTTGTCGTTCAGACAAAAACTCTGAAAAGCAAGGTTGATGTTCGTTATCAAATGATTGGAGAATCACCTGCAATAAAAAAGGTTAAAGAAATAATCGAAAAGGTTGCACCTACTGATGCCAGAGTTTTAATAACGGGTGAAAACGGCACGGGAAAAGAGGTTGTTGCCCGATGGATTCACGAAAAATCAAATCGATCAAAAGCTCCGTTTGTTGAAGTGAATTGTGCAGCAATTCCTTCCGAACTTATCGAAAGCGAACTTTTCGGGCATGAAAAAGGAGCATTTACTTCGGCCATAAAACAACGAAAAGGAAAATTTGAACAAGCCGAAGGTGGAACAATTTTTCTCGACGAAATAGGTGATATGAGCCTATCTGCTCAAGCTAAAGTATTGAGAGTGCTTCAGGAAAATAAAATTTCACGTGTCGGTAGCGACAAAGACATAAGCGTAAATGTTCGCGTAATTGCTGCTACAAATAAAAACCTGCAGGAAGAAATAAAAAAGGGAAATTTCCGCGAAGATTTATATCATCGTTTAAGCGTAATTTTAATAAAAGTGCCCCCGCTTAATGAACGTCTCGAAGATATCCCTTTGCTGGTAGAGCATTTTATTGAAATAACCTGCAACGAACAAAATGTTGCAAAGAAAAAAATTACCGACCAAGCAATTGAAGAATTAAAGAAAATTAAATGGACAGGAAATATCCGTGAGCTTAGAAATGTTATCGAACGCCTTGTAATATTATGCGGACCTATTATTAATGCCGAAGATGTAAAAATTTATGCCAGACCTTTATAACAAAACACGAAAAGAAAAAGACTATTTAGGAGAACTTGAAATTCCTGCTGATGCTCTTTATGGCATAAACGCACTTAGAGCATACCGAAATTTTGAAAATTTTGAAAAATTTGATATAGATTGGTATAAAGCAGTTGGAACGGTAAAATTAGCATGTTATCAAACCTACCGAAAGTTAAAGAAAAATGTACTGGCTAACATTCCTTCCAAAAAAATTAAAATTGATTTTTTCGCTGATGAAGTAATTGATGCCCTGGAAAAAGCTGCTGGCGAAGTTTCCGAAGGAAAACATTTTGAGCATTTTATTGTTCCTGCAATTCAAGGAGGGGCAGGGACAAGTATAAACATGAATGTAAATGAGATTATTGCTAATCGAGTACTTCAAATTTTAGGACATAAGCCCGGAGATTACTCAATAATTGACCCGTTTATACATGCAAATGTTTTTCAGTCCACAAATGATGTTATTCCAACCTCATTAAAAGTAGCAGTATTACAACTTCTTAATATCCTTGAAGAAGAAATAAATAAAACACGTTTTGTAGCCGAAGACCTTGAACGCAAGTATAGAAATGTGCTGCGAATGGGATATACTCAGATGCAGGCCGCTGTGCCATCAAGTTATGGCAAACTTTTTAGTACTTATAACGATGCCTTGTCGCGTGATTGGTGGAGAGTCTCGAAATGTTTCGAACGAATTAAAACTGTTAATTTAGGTGGAGGAGCTATTGGTACCGGCATTGCAATACCTAGATATTTTATTATGGAGGTTTCCAAAAACCTTCAGCACATTACAGGATTGCCAATTACACGAAGTGAAAATATGTGTGATACAACCTCTAATCAAGATAGTTATGTTGAGATTCATGCAACCTTAAAATCCCATGCTGTAAATCTTGAAAAGCAAGCATCCGATATTAGACTCTTAGCTTCCGATATTTCGAGGGAAGCCTTGAAAATACAACCTCGACAGGTGGGGAGCTCTATTATGCCGGGGAAAATAAATCCTGTAATTTCCGAGTTTATAATTAGTATTGCTCATAAAGTATATGCAAATGATATTCTGATTTCCAATCTTTGCGGACAATCTTGCCTCGAACTCAATGCTTACATGCCTTCAATAGGAAAATCACTTATTGAGAGTTTAAAATTGTTGATAGCAGCTAACCGTAGTTATCGCCAATTTTTGCTTTCGGGTATTGAAATTGACAAAAATCTTTCTTTAAACTCAGTTTTGTCGAATCCCTCCATCACCGTTGTTTTAGTTCCAATTTTAGGTTACAGAAAAGCCACGGAATTTGCTATCATTATGAAAAATGAAGGGATTGATATTGTTGAATTGAATAAAAAGTTTAATTTTGTTGATGAAAAATTATTGGAAAGTTTATTAAATCCCGAAAATCTATTGAAAGAAGGTTTTTCGTTTAAGGAAGGATGATATGAGAATAAATGAAAAAGACAGATTTGATAAGATAAAACAATTTCTTAAGAGGACCCGAGAGTTTCAGATATTATTTTTTTTGTTTGCATTGTTAGGGATACTGATATATATTTATTCCAATAATATTGATTCTGATAGCGAATTTTTATCTTGTGATTTTGAAAATTTTGATGTTTCAAACGAAAAGATAGATTTTCGAACAAATAAAATTCTAAATACATTAACAATTAAAAATGCATCTGTAACAGATGAGGAGGCTTTTTCAGGGAAGCATTCCATCAAAATAATTAACAGTGAGTTTGTTAATCTCTATGCAATTAGAGGTGTGCATCCTAATGAATTATATTCTGTAACAATATTGCGAAAAGGAGGTTCTGCCGGATTGGTTGTACAGGAAGATAAGGCGGAAAATCCTGAACTTTACAAATTTTCCAATCATATTTTAGATACACTCCCCAATGGATGGGGAAGGATTTCTGTGCAAATTCGTATTCCAAATAATTTTAAAGGGAATGTTTTAAAAATTTATATATGGAATCCTAAAAAAGAACCGGGATATTTTGATGATTTTAGTATAAAAAGAATGAGTTTTCCTGAGTTTAAGGATATTGAACCATTGTATATTTTTATCGAAGATAAAGAATTTAATAAACTAAGGAAAATAAGAGAAAAAGCTTTTGAAAGAGGAATTTTGATTACAGAAGAGGGTAGCTTTGTTAGAGCACTTATTGTATATGAAGGGCATTTTATGCGTGCTAAGATAAGGCTTAAAGGCGATTGGCTCGACCACCTTGAAGGAGATAAATGGTCGTTTCGAATTAAGCTTATTGAAGATGCATGGAAAGGGATGACTACTTTTTCAATTCAATCGCCTGATAGCAGATCTTATTTACTTGAATGGTTATTTCATAAAATTGCCCTTGACAATGGGATTCTCACTACAAATTACGGTTTTGTTCCGGTTTATATAAATAATAGTCCTTATGGAATTTATGTTTACGAGGAGCATTTTGATAAAATTTTATTAGAAAGTAAAAAAAGAAGAGAAGCTCCTATTTTGTCATTAAATGAAGAAAGAATGTGGAATAGAAGAATATTGGATTTAAATAGCCAAGAAGAATTTTTATTAGCATCTGCATATCCCGAAGCATTCAAAATGAGCACGACTATGGGAGATGAAGGATTATATAATTGTTTTATAATTGGACAGAATTTGCTAGAATCATTCAAACAAGGTGAGTTAACTGCTTCGGATGTTTTTGATATCCCAAAAACGGCAAAATATTTTGCATACATTTCAAAATTTGGAGCTTACCACGGAGCTATTTGGCATAATATAAGGTTTTATTATAACCCGGTAATTTCCAAACTTGAACCGATTGCTTATGATTGTTATTCAAATTGGGGTATTAATAATTGGGGATTAAAAGAGATTTTAGGATATTATCAAAAAAATGATAATTTTACTTTTATCTCTGGTTTATATTTAGGCTTTTTTGAAGATGATAATTTTAGAAAACAATATTATAAAGAATTACAAAAACTCCAAGGAAATATTATTCAAGAATATTATAAAAAGTACGAAAGCGAACTTACATATTATGAAAATTTAATTAAAAGAGAATATCTTGGATATGTTTTTGACAGAGATCATTTAATTAAACATTCTTTTGTTATTGATTCGATTTTTTCTAAGTTGAGCAATGATATTTCGGATAAAAATTATATTGATTTTATAAAAAACAAAAAACTGGCTGTAAAGAGTAAGTTTAACTGTGATATAAAAAAAGAATATTTTTCAGATTATGTGAGGTTTTATAAAAATTCAGATAATGAATTAGGCGTAATAGTAAATTATCATTTTAATATTGATGTTATTGGTTTTGGTGATGCTGATAAAATCAGAAAATCCACAGAAATTGAATTAAAAAATAAGTTAAATACTAATTTTTATAAAAATTCAATTAAATTGGACGAAACTCTAAATAAAAACTATGAATATGTTTATTTTACCACTCCTGAATATCCCGGAATGGTTTACAACTCTAAAATAATTCCATGGCCAATGCCAGTAGCTTTTAGTCCAAGAAAACAATTTGAAGAAACTGCGATTATTTTAAATCAGTATTTTAAACATACAAATAATGAAATCAGAATTTTTGGGAAGAAGAAGTTTGACAAAAATATTTATATACCTGATGGATATAAAGTTTTTATAGAGCCAGGTACAGAGATTGATTTGATAAACAATGCTGCGTTTGTTTCAAATTCTCCGATTTTTGCTGAAGGAACCGAAGAAAAACCCATAAAAATACATTCATCAGACGGAACCGGAAATGGCTTCACTGTTTTACAGGCCAAAGACAAATCTATTTTTAAAAATGGTATTTTTGAAAATTTAAATACATTGAATTATAAGGGTTGGCAATTAACGGGAGCAGTTACTTTTTATGAGTCTGATGTAGAGTTTTATAATTGTAACTTCAGAAATAATCATTGCGAAGACTTTTTGAACACCATAAGAAGTCAATTCTTACTCAACAATTGCATAATGGAGAATACTTTTTCTGATGCGTTTGATTCTGATTTTTGTCGTGGTAAAGTAGTTGGCTGTAAATTTATTAATTCTGGAAATGATGCAATAGATTTTTCTACAAGTAATGTAGAGATTTTGAATTGTAAAATTATAAAGGCCGGCGATAAAGGAATAAGTATGGGAGAAAAATCTGTTGCAGCTGTTGTAAATACTCAAATAGAACAGGTTAATATTGGAATTGCTTCAAAAGACCTTTCGGAAATTAAAGCAAGAGACATAAAAATAAAGAATAGTAATTATGGATTTGTGCTTTTACAGAAAAAACCGGAATTCGGTCCCGCAAAAATAATTGCTGAGAAAATTGTGATGCAAAAAGTTAAAACAGAACACAAGGTTGAAGAAAGCTCTGTTTTAGAATTGAACGAAAAAAAAATAGAAGGAAAAAATAAGAATTTAAAAATGTATTTTTACTAATTAAAAATTTTTATTATGAATAGTTACGAAAAAATTTTACAGTATTTTAATTTTACTCCAAAGGAAATAGACGTTAATATGTTTATTGTTAACGCGGCCTTAGTGATTGTAATGGCTTTAATTCTTGAAATGACCTACAGGCGTTGTGCTCAAAGTTTGTCGAACAAGAGTCAGTTTGCGTATAATTTTGTTATGGTTTCGTTAATAACAATGTTGATAATCACATTGGTAGGCAGCTCTGTTGCTTTGTCGTTGGGTTTGGTAGGTGCTTTGTCAATAGTTCGTTACAGGGCAGCGATAAAGGAGCCTGAAGAATTAACATATTTGTTTCTTACAATAGGTTTAGGTTTGGGAATGGGAGCTAATCAGCCTATAGTAACCATAATAGCATTTTTGATAATTGTATCTATAATTTGGATAAGGTATTTTATCCGTCCCGTAAATAAGTTATTGGCTTATAATATGTTGGTGAGCCTTTCAAAACCAAAACCGGGTGACATGGAAAAAGTCATCGGAATTATAAATTTATATTTTCCAAAAGCAAATCTACGCCGGTTCGATGAAAATACAGAAATTTTGGAACTTGCATTTAGAGTAAAGGTTAAAAATCTTGAATTGCTCACAAACTGTAAAAACGAGATTTTGAAAATAGAAAATAGCTCTGTCTCATTTGTTGACATTAAATAATGGAAATAAGCAAAAATACTGAATACACCCTATTAGAGGATTATCGCTACGAAAGAAAATATCGTCCCGAAAGGCTCAATTATATCGAGGTTAAAATGATAGTACTTGGTAGTGATGCTTTTTTCAGAAAGATTTATAAACCTCGTACCGTAAATAATATATACCTGGATAGTCCGGAGTTAGAATGTTTTTATGCAAATAGTATGGGACATTCAGAAAGGAACAAATTTAGAATTAGATGGTACGGCAATACTATAGGAAAAATCTCCGGAGCGGTATTTGAAGTAAAACAAAAAGAAGCTTACAGAGGCATAAAACAATCTTTTTTCTTGCCTGAATTTGAATTAGAAAAGGCTTTTAATTCAAAATTTTGTTTCAATTTTTTAAAATCTGCCGGGATTCCTGAAGCCGTTATGGATCAAATTTCAGGATTTGAACCGGTAATGTTGAATTCATACAATCGCGAATATTTCAGAGATATCACCGGAAACTACAGGTTAACAATAGATTCAAGAATAAGATATTATAAAATAAATGCAGGATTTAACCACTATAAGGAATTTATCGAAGACCCAGGTATAGTTGTCGAACTGAAATATAGCGATAAATATAATGATTATGCTACGCATATAGCAAATACATTACCATTTAGACTCACTCGTAACTCAAAGTATGTTGATGGTATGCTTATGCTTTACGATTTGAATTTGTAAAATTTTATAAATAGAATATTCACGCTGAAAGATGCTCTAATCTGGCATCTGGAAAATTATCTGCAAAGAGTTAATGATAATAAATAATAAAAGAAGTAGTAAAAATTTTCTCGTATTTTTGCAGCAACTTTTTTATTCGATTATACAGGGATTTTTTATAAATATTTATGTCCGAAAAAATAACATATAATTCTATATTGTTAGTTGCAATACCTATTATTCTGGAGAGTCTTGCCCAAAACATTTTAAATATTACCGATACTGCCTTTATGGGGCGTTTAGGAGAATCAAATCTTGGAGCTGCTGCTATTGGTTCGATATTTTACTATATCTTAGTAATGATGGCTTTAGGTTTGGGAATCGGCTCGCAGATTATTATTGCAAGAAGGGTCGGAGAGAAAAATCAAAAAGCTGTAGGAAGAGTTTTTGTTCATACTCAATACATTCTTGTGAGTATTGCCATGTTCATGATTCTAATATTAAGCATTTTTCTTAAACAAATTCTTTTTCTTTTTATAAACTCTGTCGAAATCAGAGTGCTTGCAGAAGATTATTTAAGCTACAGAATTTTCGGACTTTTGCCTTCATTTCTGAATATTTCCTTCAGAGCTTTTTACGTAGGAATCGCAAAAACTAAATCTATTTCCTATTCAACAATTATTATGACCCTTTTAAATATTGTCCTCAATTATATTTTGATTTTTGGCAAATTAGGTGCTCCTGCATTAGGTATTAAGGGTGCTGCAATAGCTTCTGTTTGTGCGGAGTTTTCAGCATTAATGTTTTTTTCGTTTTATACAATTGTTCGAATTAATAATAGAGAATATCGTTTATTTCGATATGTAAAAATCAATTTTAGAATAACCAAACGTATATTAAATGTTTCATATCCATTGATGATACAACATTTTGTATCATTTTCGTGTTGGTTTGCTTTTTTTGTTTTAATTGAGAAAATGGGAAGTTTGGAATTGGCTGTATCAAATATTATCAGGAGTATTTATATATTTATGCTTCTGCCGATATGGGGTTTTTCTGCTGCTGTAAATACATTTGTAAGTAATTCAATCGGAAGTGGTAATCCCGATGCATTATGGAAAATCTTAAAAAAGTCTGTATTTCTTTGTGTTCCTATTTGTTTGGCTTTAATAGTTCCGATGGGATTATTTCCGACAATTGTTTTAAATGTTTTTACGAATGATTTATTGTTAATAAATGCAGCAAAGCCCGTTTATTACGTGATTTTAGGAGTTAGTCCATTTCTAGCAACTGCAATATTGTTTTTTAGTGCTCTTACTGGAACAGGCAATACTAAAGTAAGTATGGCACTCGAAATAATAGTATTGTTTTTCTATATTATGTTTGCATGGATTTTTATATCAAAATTGCAATTCCAATTAGCTTCTGTCTGGACAGTTGAGTTTATTTATGCCTTTTTGCTTTGGGGAATATCTTTTGTTTATTTAAAAAGTAATAAATGGAAAAAAACTACAGTTTAAATTTCTCTTACATCATAATACTGTCCCGAAGGCATATTTTTAATTTTTTCAATTGCTTCAGCGATTGTAATTGCTGCAGAATTTGGGGTAGGCATATTTCCTGTACCCTTGAGTTGTTTTAATTTTTTAATTACCGGAAATCTTGAATCTTCCGGGTAGGAGGAAATAATATCCTGCATAAATGTATCAACAATTCCGGGAGCTAGTGCCGCAAAATGTATTTGTGGAAATTCTTCGGAATAAAGTTTAATCATTGTATTTAATGCAGCTTTTGAAATAGCATAAACATTCCAGCCTCTGCTTGCGCTAATTGCTGCTCCTGATGATATTCCGACTATTTGAGCAGGTTTTGAGTTTGAAACGATAAAATCAATTATTTTTTTATTTGCCCAAACATTTACATTCATTACTTCAGTTATGGTATCTTGTGAAGTTTCTATCATATCGCCTAGTTTTCCTAAAATTCCGGAATTGAGTATTATGAGTTCAAAATTGATATTATTGTTGAGATATAATTTTAATTTTTCGTTTAAATTTTCAATATCTTTTAAATCAAGTGATATAAAATTGAAATTGGGATGTTTTTGTAATTCGGGGTTTGAACTACGGCTGATACCCGTAACTTTATATCCTTGATTAAGATAATACTGAGCAAGTGCTGCTCCTATTCCTCTACTGATTCCTGTGATTAAAACTTTCATAATAGTTGAGTTTTGTATTTTGCAAATTTAGAAGAAATTTTCAAAAAATCACACCTAAGATTCAGAATGCAACAGCGACTGTAATAACTTTTGGCAAATTATCATTGATAATTTATCGTACATTTTTCTTAAACTAATTTTTTATAGTTGTTTGTTTTGTTGTAATTACTTTTATTTTTTTACTTTCTGTTTCTATAAATGAAAAAAACAGAAATTCTTCATTATGGTAATTTGTAAAGATATTTAAAAAGAAAAAGGCGGAAATTTCCGCTTTTTCTTTTTATTTTACTATTGTCATTTCGTCAATCAGGTTTCCTGCACCTGCATATTTATCAATTATCCAGAGTGCATATCTGATGTCAAGATTTATACATCTCTGTAGGTTTTCTTCAAAGTCAATATCTCCCGACATGGCTTCGCTGTTACCATCAAAAGCTATTCCGATAAGATGACCTTCACCGTTAATTACCGGTGACCCAGAGTTTCCTCCTGTGATGTCGTTATTTGAGATAAAGCATGTAACTAATTCGCCGGCTTCATTAACATATTCACCAAAGTCTTGTGCGTAGTATAAGTCTTTTAATTTTTGTGGTACATAAAATTCATCACTATTCGGGTCTTCTTTCTCCAATACCCCGGTGAGTGTTGTGTAATATCTATACTCTACAGCATCTCTAGGTTTGTATCCGCTGATAGTTCCGTAAGTAAGTCTTATTGTGCTGTTTGCATCAGGATAGAATACTTTGTCCGGATTCATTTGAATGAGTCCATCAACGAATAAACGACGTCCTTTATCGAGTCCTTCGGATTTGTTCCAGTATGCAGTATTTATTTCGCGGTATTTTGTCATAATTGAATTTCCTGCAACAAACATCATGTCAGCTTTAAGTGTTTTTGCATTTGGTTTGTCGAGGAAAGCTAGGAATTTTTCTTTTGTGGCAAAAATACTTTTCTTCAATACGTCATCGGCGTAATTATCGAAATTGCCTTTATATTTTTTAACAATTAGGTTTTCGAAAAAATCAGGATGGAATTCTTTGTCAAGATTTTCGAATACATGTTTAAACATTGCAGCGAGAATTCTTTTTTCTGTTTGAGGGTTATAATCTTTATAGAAAGATTCTGCCGATTTTCTAAGGTTTGCAATTTCGGTATTGATTTTATCCTGATCTTTTGATTCTAGAAGTGCGAGTAAGTTAGATGTTCTATATGCAAAAAGTGGTAATTCTGGTCCGCTGATTAGACCTTCGATATAATACATTCTTGCAATTGCATAGGGAGCACGATTCTTGTAAGCATTTTCGATTAGGCTCAGAGCTTCAAGGTATTTATTATCTGATTGTTTTTGAGCCCAATCTTTATATTTTGCTTCAATTTCGAGTTTAACTGCTTTAGTGTTAAGTTTCCTTAATGCTTTGTTTTGTTCATTTGAGTATTTCCAATAGTTTGAAAGACGAGCGTATTTTGAAGCATATTTTATTCTGATTTCTCTATCTGATTGCATTTCTTCTCTAAGGATGTTTACTTTTACGTCGCGAATGCTGTATCTTAAAGCATTGGTGATGTTCATAGTTTCGTCTAATCCGAATGAAGTTAAGTATCTGTCAGTTGTTCCCGGGAATCCAAGAACCATTGCAAAATCACCTTCCTTAACTCCTTTTATGCTTACCGGTAGATGATGTTTCGGTTTTAATGGAATATTGTCTTTTGAATATTTAGCAGGTTTTCCATCCGGTGCTGTATAAATTCTGAACATAGAAAAATCTGCTGTGTGCCTGGGCCATTCCCAATTATCGGTATCGCCCCCGAATTTTCCCATTGATGATGGGGGAGCTCCAACTAAACGAACATCTTTGTAAATTACATAAACAAAAAGGAAAAACTGATTTGAGTTGAACATATCTGCTACATAAGCATCGTAATATGTATCTTGTGTGGCTGTTTTTGCAATTTTTTTTGAAATTTCGGATATTTTTGTTTGTCTTTCTTGTTCTGTCATCTGGTCGTTTAGTTCTGCGAGAATTTTATCGGTAACATCTTCCATTCTCACAAGAATCGAAACTGTAAGTCCTTCGTTAATCAATTCCTGGTCTAATGAATATGCCCAGAAACCATCTTTTAAATAGTCATGTTCCAGAGTACTGTGAGCTTGAATTTGCCCATATCCGCAGTGATGATTTGTGAAGAATAATCCTTGTGGGCTGACAATCTCGCCGGTGCAGAAATGACGAAATGGATTTCCTTCCGAACCTAATCCTACAATAGCATCTTTAATGCTGCTGTTATTGATATTGTATATGTCTTCAGGAGTTAATTTGAAGCCTGCTTTTTGCATGTCTTCATAATTTTTGCCAATCATTGCTAATAACCACATCCCTTCGTCGGCACGAAGTTGAGTACTTAATATGATACTCAAAGAGATCAGTAAACCAAGTATTCTTTTAATCATAATGTGAAAATTTTAAGTTAATCTGCACAAAAATAAAGTATTTTTACGTTTTTGTTTGATGTTCAAAAATTTTTAATCCATTTTTTTCATAAAATCTTGTTAAAGAATTTATATTTTTACCAAACAATTTTGGAGGTTTTATATGAAAAAAGCTTTTTTAACGCCATATTTAGTTTTCGTTTTTGTTTTATCGTTTTCTCAGGTTAATATTCCTATAAACAAACGAGAATACGACAATTACAATCGCGAAGCTGCAATAATAGCTTCAATGAGAATTGATTTAGTTCAAACTTGGTTGTACATCGTTAAAGATAATCTGGTTTCTTCAAATAAACTCCTGGTGCAAGAAGTTTATTTTACAAAAGCAGGACTCCCCGAAAAAATATTTTATTTTAACGAAGATAGCACTGTAAATTCTTTTTCAATAATTAAATATAATTTCAGGAATTTTCCTTTTGAAGAAATTAGATATACTTCCGACTCCTCACTTATTGATGGTATTTTGTATGAATATAACCGAAACGGTTTTTTGAGCAAACAAATTTTTTATGACAATAAGGCAAATGTTATTAGAACACTGGTTTATGAAAATATTGGCGACACTATTATGGTAACAAGCTATAAAAATGATTCAATTATTCTTTTTAAAGATATAATCATTTTTAATGATGGTTGGGAAAATGGAACTGTGAAGAAATTACTGAAACTTGATAAAAATAATTCAGTTATTGAAAATTCTACTTTTGTTTATAATGAATTTGATGCAATCAGAAGTAAAATAACTTATGATGCAAAAAATCAAGGCGTAATCAAAGAGTTTTTTTATGATGATAATGGAGCTGTTATACGTACCGTTACAAAAACAGATTACGGAATTATTTTGAATGATTCTTCTTTTGAATACGATTCTTATGGTAACGTTAAAACAATAATTGATTATAATCCGATTGAAAAAATGTCGAAACTGTTTGTAATAAATTATTTATCAAAAACAAAATAGGATGGAAATAGCTCTTGAAAAATTTTCCAAGCAAATTAAAGTTTCTTCGTACGAGTGCAATGTGAATAAGGAGATTAAAATTTCGTGCATTTTTCAGCATTTTTCAGAAATTGCTTGGGAACACATAAAAATTACGGGATATGGTTTTGAAGGAGATGAAAATTCAAAATATAAGTGGGTTCTGATAAAAGTTTTTGTCAATATTACTAAAATTCCAAAATGGGAAGATGTTTTAACCATAAAAACATGGCCTACGGGAATAAAAGCCAATTTCTTTAATCGTGATTTTGTTATTGAAGATTCGGATTCAAATGAACTTGTATATGCAACAAGCGAATGGGCTGTTGTTGATAAAACTTTAAATTGCATAGTTGTTCCTGTCGAACTTGAGTTTTTCAGACAGCCAAAACATCAGTCTTCATCAAATTTCCTCTTTAATAAAATCAGGAATAATAAAAATTTGTTTCCGATAAATAAAGAGACTGCAGGTTTTACGGATATTGATTTGCATAAGCATGTAAATAATTCGGTTTATGTTCGTTGGATTGAGAATTGTATAGGGAATATTCATCCTCGAAGAATTAACAGTTTTAAAATTCATTATGTTAATGAAGTTTTTGAAAATGATGAGGTTGTAATTTTTGGAGAAAGAAATGATAACAATATGTTTTATGAAGGGCAGATAAATGGTGGAAAACTTTGTTTTAAGTCAGAAGTGAATTTATATTGATGCTTTTGTTTTCTCTCTATACTTTTTTTCCCATTCCCAAGCTGATTTAACGGTTTCTGCTAATGATTTTTTTGCTTTCCAACCTAAAATTTTATTAGCTTTGCTTGTGTCTGCCCAAACTTTCTCTACATCTCCCGGACGTCGGTTGGTTATGCGGTATTTCAGTTTAACTCCGGTGTTTTTTTCAAAAGCATTTATAACTTCCAGAACAGTATGTCCTTGTCCGGTACCGATGTTAAAGACTTCGAATTTATCTTCTGTTTTATCTTTCAATAATCTGTTAACTGCTGCAACGTGTGCTTCTGCAAGGTCAACAACATTTATGTAATCACGGATAGGAGTACCGTCCGGAGTGTTGTAATCAGAACCAAAAACTTTTAACTCTTCTCTGATACCATAAGCTGTTTGAGTAATGTACGGCATCAAATTGTTTGGTACTCCAATGGGTAATTCTCCTATTTCGGCTGAAGGATGTGCTCCTATAGGATTAAAATATCTTAACGAAATACACTTAAATCCTTGTGTTGAGTTTAAAAAATCCTGAATAATTTCTTCGCTGATTCTTTTTGTATTACCATATGGAGATTCCGGTTTAATTACAGGAGATTCTTCAGTTACAGGAAGTAATTCTGGTTGTCCGTAAATCGTACATGATGAGGAAAACACAAGATTTTTGATTTTAAATTCTTCCATGCACTCAAGAATATTTATTAAGCCTGTCAGATTATTATGATAATATTTTAACGGAAATTCCACTGATTCCCCTACAGCTTTAAAAGCAGCAAAATGGACTATGGCTTGAATATTAGGGTGAGTTTCAAACACTTTTCTAAGTTCGGCTTTTAAGGTTACATCAACTTTATAGAATATTGGTTTTATATCTGTAATTTTTTCAATTCCGTTTAATACAGAAATATCGGAATTAGAAAGATTATCAATAATAATAACCTCATAACCGGCATTTATAAATTCTACTGCCGTGTGCGAACCAATATATCCTGTGCCTCCTGTAATTAAAATTTGTTTTTCCATAAAAAACGGATTACTGGCAAATCAGCAAATTATAGTTTTTTTTACCTTTTTGGATGATGATGTATTTGTTCTTTAACAAATAGCCTTCATCAATACTTGCATTTTCGTCGGTAAATTTTTCTTTATTTATTGCTAATCCATTGCCTTTAATTGTTCTTTTGAGTTCTCCTTTTGACGGGAATACCGGAGCAACTTCTGTTAGCAAGTCTAGAACTCCGATTTTGTTTTTTATTATATTTATATCTATTGTAAAAACAGGTAAGCCTGCGAATACGCTCAAAAAAGTATTTTCGTCAATTTTTTCGATTATGTCTTTTGTTGCATTACCAAATAAAATTCCTGAGGCTTCAACTGCTGTGTTATAATCTTCGCGGGAATGAACCATAACTGTAATTTCTTCAGCAAGTTTTTTCTGTAAAAGTCTTAGATGAGGAGTTTGCTTGTGTTCCAGAATTAAGTTTTCAATTACTTCTTTACCTAGAATAGTGAATATTTTAATGTATTTTTCAGCATCCTCATCAGATACGTTTAACCAAAACTGATAAAATTCATAGGGGCTTGTTTTTTTGGGGTCGAGCCAAACATTTCCGGATTCTGTTTTTCCAAATTTTCCTCCGTCGGATTTTGTTATAAGAGGACAGGTTAAAGCAAAGGCTTCTCCTTGTTCAATTCTACGGATTAATTCAGTCCCGGTTGTAATATTTCCCCATTGGTCGCTACCTCCCATTTGTAGTTTACAGTTGTAATTGCGGTAGAGGTGTAAGAAATCGTAAGCCTGAACCAATTGATAAGAAAATTCCGTAAACGACATTCCCTGATTTGTTTCTCCACTAAGTCTTTTTTTAACGGAATCTTTTGCCATCATATAATTCACTGTAATATGCTTTCCTATGTCGCGGATAAATTCCAGAAAACTGAATTTACTCATCCAGTCATAGTTGTTAACCATTATGGCTCTGTTTTTTTCATTTGTTTCGAAATCGAGAAATTTAGCTATTTGTTTTTTTAAGCAATCCTGATTATAGCGTAAGGTTTCTTCATCGAGAAGATTTCTTTCCTGTGATTTTCCGCTTGGGTCTCCAATCATTCCGGTAGCACCCCCCAAAACGACAATTGGGCGATGCCCGCTCAACTGCAGATGTTTCAACATCATAATTCCCACCAAATGACCTATATGCAAAGAATCTGCTGTGGGGTCTATTCCAACATAAGCTGTAACAAATTCTTTTTCTAACAATTCTTCTGTTCCGGGCATGATGTCATGAATCATTCCCCTCCATTCTAATTCCTTTACAAAATTCATATCCCTTTTATATTTTTATTTCTGAACGACAAATTTTCTTTTACTTACAATTTTTGAATACTTGTCTTTTAATATAAATATATAAATCCCATCATTTAATTCCGGTAAATTAACCTGATGATAAGCTTCTGTTACGGAATTTAATTGTTTTTCATAAATTCTTATTCCGTTCAAGTTATATATTTCAAGATTTCCGCAAAATTCTTTTCCTGTCGAAAAATAAAAGTTTCCGTTATTTGGATTTGGATAAATATTTATATTATCTGCAAGTTTATATTCTTTTGCATTTACATAGGAATCCCAATCCCAAATAGCAAGAGAATATTCACCGACTTTGAGGCTGTCAACGGTAAATCTTTTAATAACTTTGTTATGAGTTGCCGGTTCAATTGTCCAATCTGCGGAGCGATTCGGACGATATAATAATACCAAAGAATCTAAACTGTTAGTTATAAAGTCGTTATCAACATAGCCTGACGCAGTGGTTGCTGTATTGTATGAAAATTCTCCTTTAGCTAAAAAACCTTGCGGGAAAACACCTTCGATTGTCCAATAACGATGATTTGCAATTTTTAGTCCCTGTATTGGATTTTTGAAAGTATCCGGAGCTGCCCAGTTGTGAGTTACCCGTAAAAATGCATCTTTTTCGTTATTAACAGATTGGACATTTGCTTTAAAATATGTGTAATTGTAAGTTTTATAACCTGTAGATGAAATAAATTTAGGTTCTTTAATTGTTGCATCAGATGTTTTTTCGTAGTAATCCACCATTACTAATGCAGGATTGAATGGAATGTTAAATGTTTTTTCACCGAATTCTCCGTCAAATTCAATAACATCGCTTATAATTTCGTAGTTTTCGTCCATAAAATTTATTTCTACTTTATTTCCATTTGCGAAACTATCGCGACCACGGAGCTTTTGTTTCACAAATACAGTTACGTCATATCCCGAACCATTATTAACTGAAATGGTGGAATCTATGGAATAATGAACAAATCCTGGACTAAATACCCACTCTTGAAAGAAATCAGTTAAATCAACACCTGTGTAATTTGACAGGAAGTCTCTGATGTTATAAGAACTAATTGATTGATAAGTAAAATTATTAATAAGCGCAGTAATAGCCGGGAAAAATATATCATCGCCAAGGTAACCGCGTAAGGCATGTGCAACACTGGCTCCTTTTTCATAAACAGTTCGTGAGTAAGTTAAATCCTGACTCATAGGATACAAGGCATGAAAACCTCCATCTTGTACGTGATAATACCTTAAAACTGCTTCGTGGGATTTACGTCTATATGCAAGTGCTGTTTCTTTGCTTTTAACAAATTCATAAAATATTGTTTCTACGTATGTTGCCCAACCTTCGTTAATCCACATGTCTTCTGCAGAAGAGCATGTAATTGCATTTCCAAACCACATGTGAGCTAATTCGTGATAAAATAATTCTTCGTAATTTAATGTTCCGTCAATAAATGCTCTACCCATTGCAATGTTTGTAACATGCTCCATAGCACCACTGCTAAAGGGGACGGCAACGTATCCAACCCTATTCCATTTATAAGGACCGAATTTAGCTTCGTAAACAGCAAGAGTTGTGTCAATGTTAACAAAAGAATTTGCAGTTCGGGCACTGTCTCCGGGATAAATGTAAAACTCTACCGGATATGAACGCTCCAACCCGTTGTATATATGCGAAATCTTTTGATAGCTGCCTACGGCTACCGAAACTAAATATGTGGGTATGGGCTCATCTATTCTCCAGTGGTATGTTTTCTTTAGAGTTACAGGATCTTCGGTTACTGATAATAACTCGCCTGTACAAACGGCAGTATGTTGAGGTTTTGTGGTAATGATTGTGTTAACAGATGCTCTGTCAATGAAATCGTCATTACACGGGAACCAAACTCTTCCATAGTTGTGGGGTATATCCTGAAAAGCAACTCCTAAATTAAATGCATATCCATTCAAAAAATAAAATCCTCCCCATCCAGAAGGATCTTTTTGTGGATTCCCGTTGTAATAAACTGTTACATTTAACTCATCATCAGGGTTGTAACTGTCTGCTAAATTGATTACTATCAAAGTATCATTATGAGAAAAATTGTTAATTACACAAATATCGCAGTTAATAGAATCAATATTTAATCCTTGCAGATCTAAACGAATTTGATTTAAATTTTCGCTGACAGGTTTTAATCTAATTGTTGTATAACCTTGAATGAATTGATTTTCAATATCGGAAATATCCAGAACGATTGTGTATTCCTGTACGTCAATAATGTCGCTGTGAGATTTTTGTGCTTGTAACGACAAACTTAAAACTGCAATTATTGCAATATAAAATAGTTTTCTCATCTTTTTATTACTTCTTTAAACATTAGAATAGTCTTTGTTGAAAACCGGAATTGTTTTTATTTACGTGAAAATATGCTTTTTCTGTAGCTTCTCTTCCTCGGGGAGTTCTTTTTATAAAGCCTTCCATTATCAAAAAAGGTTCGTAAACTTCTTCTATTGTACCTTCATCTTCGCCCACTGCTGTGGCAATAGTTTTTAATCCGACCGGACCACCGGAGAATTTCTCAACAATAGTTTGAAGTATTTTATTGTCCATCTCGTCCAGTCCGTATTTGTCTATATTCAATGCTTCCAGGGAGTGTTTTGCAATATTTAAGTCAATTGCTCCGGAGCCTACAACTTGAGCGAAATCTCTTACGCGACGTAATAAAGCATTCGATATTCTGGGTGTTCCACGACTGCGACGAGCAATCTCCCATGCGGCTTCTTCATCTATAGGAACATTTAATATTCTCGCCGACCTGATGATAATTTTTTTTAATATCTCGCTTGTGTAATAATTTAAATGACAATTAATTCCGAATCTGGCTCTGAGTGGACTGGTCAATAAGCCGGAACGTGTTGTCGCTCCTATTAAAGTAAAAGGTTCAAGAGGTATCTGCACAGATCTTGCCGCAGGTCCTTTATCTATCAGAATGTCTATTCTGTAATCTTCCATAGCAGAGTAAAGATATTCCTCAACTATTGGATTTAATCTGTGAATCTCGTCAATAAAAAGGACATCTTTATTTTGTAGGCTTGTTAAAAGACCGGCTAAATCTCCGGGTTTGTCTAATACGGGACCTGATGAAATCTTAAACCCAACGCCTAATTCATTGGCGATAATATTTGCAAGCGTTGTTTTTCCTAATCCGGGAGGACCATGCAAAAGAACATGGTCAAGGGCTTCCTGTCTTAATATGGCAGCTTTTACAAAAACTCTAAGATTTTCGACAATATTTTCCTGACCGCTGAAATCCGAAAATTCCAGGGGACGTAATACTTTCTCAAATTCTTTATCTGCACTGCTCAGATATTCAGATTCCGGTCTGAAATTATTTGTCATCAAAATTTATTTGTTGCAAAAATAACTATTTACTGCGAAATTTGACCCAAATCACTTAGAATTGATGTTTAAATTTATAAATTTTGACAATATTTTATTTTGCATATTTAATAAGTTCATCTATCGGAGCAATACCTAAATGCGTTCCTTTCTCAATAGCTTTTAGAACAGCACCTCCGCCTGTAAAGATATAATATTTAGGACTGTCGAGAGCCATGATGTATAACCCGGGCAAAAGTCTTTTCAATTCTTGCATGGTATCGCCTCCACCGTAAAGTTTTACGGCATTTGGATTTTCATCAATCAGAGTGTCTAAAGCTATCGTACCTTCATTAAAATATGGGGTGTATCCCATTACTGCATTTACAAATACCGTATGGGCAGAATGAAAAACTTCCAGAACATTTTCTTCCTTAAATGATTCTGCTGCCACATCTAAAACATAATTTAAACTGTCTCCTGGCTTTAATTTCCTTATATCAACTTTTCGATGTTGTCCTTCCACTTTGCCTTCCATAGTGTCAGATTCAATGATTACAGGAAGTTCTACAATTTTACCCGAATATTTTTTCGAATATTCATAAAATTCTTTTGCCAGCTTTATGTCGGTTTCGTCAACACCTTTAATCTTAATATCATATTTTGCGCATAAGTAGGCATTGTAAATTACGCCTCCCATAACAAGATAATCCGATTTATCGAGCAAGGCATAAAGAGGCTCAATTTTAGTATCAAATTTACTGCCGGCAACTACTGCAATAAAAGGACGTTCAGCATTAAAGATACGCTCAAGGTTTTTAATTTCTTTTTGCATCAAAAAACCTGCATAAGAAGGCAAATATTTGTTAACACCAACTGTCGAAGCATGTGGTTGCCACGACCCGAAAGCATCATTTATGTAAACATCTGCTAAGCCGGCTAATTGATATGCAAATCTGTCTTGTTCTTCGCCTTTGGCTTCTTCGCCTCTGAACCAGCGAGTATTGGGCAGATATATGGCATCTATCTCACTGTTTTTCAGACGTTTTATGGAATGATTAATGTTAGTTTCAATGCTCATGTATCCATTATCATCGTGAGAATAAAATTCCGGAACTTCTATACTGATATGGAGTTTTTCCTGTAAATATTCTACTATTGGTTTAACAGAAGTTTTTTCGTCAATTTTGATTTTATTTGTTTGTTTGTCCTTTGGTCTTCCGACATGGGTCATTAAGATAATTTTTCCTCCACGTGCCAGAATGTAAAACAAGGTTCCAAAAGTGGCATCTATTCTGTAAGGGTCGTGTATAACTCCCGATTTAACAACATTATGGTCAACTCTTACCAATACAACCTTAGATTTGAGGTCTGCTTCCTGAATTAATGGTAATTTTCCTGACATAGTCTTAATTTTTTTGTTAGCATTCAAAATTAAAAAATTTTCCGATTAACAAATATTGAAAAACTATGTTTACAAAAAGAATTTTGATAAATCAATCCTAATCCAGTTTTTTCCTGTATAAATCAAGCTTAGATGTTGTTAAATTAATTTTTGTGTATTTCGGATTTATTTTTTCATTTTTTGGAGCAACAAAATAATCATACTCTGTTCCAGGGTCAAGGCTAATAATAAAATATCTCATAAAGTAGCACTGAACATTCCAGTTTTGCCAGAGTTCGGGCGTGGTTGTTACTATTGATTGTCGGGGAATTTGTTCGCCAATGATGTAAATATCTTCCAAAATTTCTTTATCTCTTGATGTTTTGCCAATTTGTAAAAAAGAGAATATATAAACTGAAATAAACAATATTAAACTAAGAATAAAAATTTTCTTGTGATACTTTTGATGAATTTTACCAAAGAAATTTTCTATCGGACCGGCATTAAATATTGCTGCAGCGATTGCAAAATATGCTAATGCTGGTACCAGATAAAAGCCTTTTTGAACCGGAGTAAGCATCATTGGCAGCGAACCTGATAGTCCTACAAAGGTCCAAAGCAGTATTTCACTTTTTTTTTCTTTATCCGGTGTAATGAAAGATTTTTTTCTTGAAATCAGGTATGTCAATGTTGAAATTATTATTAATGGCAATAACTCCAGAAAAAGTCTTCCCAAAATGTAAAATCGACTTTGAACTGTGGGGTCATTATCAATTCGATATAATACTCTTTTTAAAAAATAAACCGAAAGGCTGTCTTTACTTTCGGGAAAAATAATAAACATAAGTAAAAATAGAACTATCAATGTTGTGAGAATAATCAGGGATGATAGAAACATTCTCCGGAACTTTATTCTTTTTGTAGAAACAAAATATAAAAACGGTAAAGCAAGAGGGAATAATCCCGGCAAACCTTTAGTCATAGCAGCACAAAAAATGAAAACACTGCCGGTAATCATATTAAAAACATTGTGATTTTCAAGTGATAAATAACGATAAATGAATAATACTGCTAACAGAGTGAAAATATTCATGGTATTTTCTAGTACATTATTTCTGAACGACCAAAAACAAACGGGTATAATTATCCATAAAACAATAGGAAACCATGCTAACTTTTTTACAGAATCATCATTTCTGAAAATATTTTTCCACAAAAAAGCGATAAGCAATGCGGAGATTATCAGAGTGAGAAAAACGAAAAATCTTTCTACATACGGATTGTCACCAAAAATTTTAAAAAATATTGCCATAATGCCGAAACCAAGAGGAGGTTGTTCATGAAAAGCAGGTAGTTCGGCAACATTTAGATAACTTAATTGCGGATACCAAAAATTTCCGAATCCAATGCTCATATTTCGACTGATGGCAGTATATTGAACGGCATCCATAAACATTCCGTCCTGAATCAAAACAGGCAAAGTTAGAATTGTTAAAATACTAAAAGAGATAATCCAAAATGATAAAACCTTATAATTTATGTGTTTAAACATTAAAGGAAAATTTTTTATCAAAAGTACATTAAAAAATAAAAAGTTGCCTTAATTAAGGCAACTTTTTATTTTTATAAAGATTTTAAATTTCTATTTAATCAAAATAACATTTCCTGATTTATTGTATTCATTTCCGAATAAATCGAGGAATGTGATTTGCCAATAATAAATTCCTTCAGGGCAATCTTTATCACCCATTCTTCCGTCCCATTCTTGGTAATATGAATCAGAACTAAATACTAATTCGCCCCAGCGGTTATATATTACCATCTTGTAAGACAATGGATCTATACCATCGGCAATTACTTTGAAAGTTTCGTTTACATTGTCATGATTTGGAGTAAATGCTGTAGGAGCATAAATAGTAACATCATTGTTTACGTAAATGTCAAGGCTTGCTGTATCTTTACAACCATACCATGTAGTGGTTTCAAGTGTTACACGATAAACTCCGGGTAACTTAAATGTATAAACAGGATTTCTGTCTGTACTGGTAGTTCCATCACTAAAGTCCCATAAGAAATAATATCCACCTGTGCTTAAATTAGTAAAGTGTACCACAGGATTAGACATGTTCACTGTAGTTCTGTCAGCAATAAATTTTGCTTCAGGAAGTGTAAATACTGTAACCGCAATAGAAGTATCTCGTTTACATCCTTTATCTGATATTACTTCTAGCGTTACATGGTATGTTCTATCGTTATAAAATGTATTAATTGGGTTCTTATCGAATGATAAGTTTTCAAAATCCCAATCATCGAAATTCCATATATATCTCTGACCCTGGTCGGGGCTGAGCTCATAAAACTGAACTGTAAGAGGTGAACATCCATTTGTTTTGTCGGCAGTGATATTTAGGGGAGGTAAAGGATAGACTTCTACGGGAACATTTAATGATACATTTCTAAATGCGCATGCATCTTCAACATAGAAATTAAATACAGTATCTCTATTGTATGATAATATAATCGGTAAGTTGTACAAAGAGTCGTTAATAAAAACTTGGTTTGGAGAAATACCGCCTCCGGTAATTAAGACTTCAAATTCATTTGGTTCTCCTGGGCAAACTTTATCTTTTTTAGGAGTTACCGACATTGTTAGGCTGTCGTGAACGTGAACAGTAACATTAACATCTTCGCTCACGCAATTTCTCGAATCTACAACATGTGCAGTGTAGGTTGTCGTAGAAGTAGGAGCTACAGTTGTTGTCATCCCTTGGTCATTGTTACTCCATACTATAGTATAAGGAGGAACAGAACCGCTAATAATTCCTATACCAATTTCTGTTGACATTCCATGACAAATTGTTGGATCATCCATAGCTTGAATAAAAAATGGGTCCGGTTCTGTAATTGTGTAAGACATTTCGTAATGACAGTATGATTGGTCAGTTGCTGTAACATAATATGTTCCGGCAGGGACACCAATCATATTTTGTTGCCAGCTTCCCGTTGACCAAACATACGTATAAGGTGGGCGTCCGCCGCTAACTTGAATGTAAATATTTCCATCGGAATAGCCGTTGCACGAAGCATTTGTTCCAGTTATTGTTCCCGACATAGGAGCGTCTGGTTGCAGTATTTGAACAGTGTCGTATGCTAAGCAATTATGAGCGTCGTTAATAGTAACGTAATAAATATCCGGAATAAGGTTATAAATATCTTCGCTGATTTCTCCGTTGCTCCATGTGAAATAATAAGGAGGAGTTCCGCCGAACACATTTAAATCAGCAATACCGTTGCCTTCGCCAAAGCAACGTACATGAGTCGGGGTAATATTTCCATGAAGCGGGAGAGCCGGTTGTTGTATCTGAACTATTGTATATGCAACACAATTGTGTGCATCTGTAACTGTAACTACATATATTCCTGCATATAAATTCCACAAATCCTGAGAAGTAAAACCATTGCTCCATTGATAAGAATAGGGAGGAGTTCCGCCTTGTACTACTAAATCAATTGAACCTGTATTTTCCCCATAACATAATACGTCTTCTGTATATGTTGTTAGAACTAAAGGATCCGGCTCTGTGATTACAAATGTATTCACTAGTTGACATCCAACTGCATCCACAATAGTTACAGTATAAGATCCCACAGGAATATTATTTAGATCCTGTGTTAATTGTCCGTTAGACCAATAATAATAATATCCCGGGGTTCCTCCTGAGGCTGTGATATCAATGTATCCGTCATAATATCCATTACAAGAAACCATTCCTGCTTCATATTCCATCATAAGTGGTAATGGAGGTTGATCAACAAATACAGAGTCGTAATGTTCGCAACCTACTGCATCAGTAATTGTTAAATAATGCCATCCGGCAAATACTCCTTGTGGGTTTTGCTCTGTTCGACCGCTTGGTTGCCAATCGAAGGTATATGGAGGAACTCCTCCGGAAACATAAGCGTAAAGATTTCCTGTAGCATCTCCATGACACAATACATCATCGGCATATAGGTTAGAAATAATTGGCGGATTTGCATCAGCAATATTCATTTCACCAATAACCTGACATCCCCAAGTGTCAGTGAGTGTAATATAATAATATCCCGAAGGAACTATTATTTGATCTGTAGGTCCGGCATGTGTATTTACAGTTCCCCATGAATATTCCCATGTATAATTAGGTGAACTGTTTAATGCTGTTACAGATATAACACCACTTGTGTCACCAAAGCATAATACATCCTGACCGGTTATTTCGATACCAAGTTCAGGTAAAGGATAAAGCCATGTCCCGGGGAAAACGGTATCCTGAATAAAACCTTCCAATTCCCAAGTTTGATTAAACCATGTTAAAGGGATATATCCTAAAGGCCAGCTTTCAGAAATCAAAGGTTCACAATTTGTTGGGAAACAGAACGAAATATCTTTCGTTTGCATTCCTCCGCCTTTTGTACCATCGGGGGTATTAAAATATTCCTCAAGAGTAACAGCGGGAGTCTCATATGAATTTGAACAATACAATAAAGTTTGGCTCATTCCTAAGTCCCCGTTATTTACCTGTATTTCAGGTAAGCAAAATGACGGTATTGTGGTAATAGGGAACAAACCTCCGGTAGGTATGGTAACCTGGAAAAATATTGCTTCAAGAATAAAATCAAATGCAATACTGTCCCATGTATGATTTGTAAATGTAGGAACAATATTATAGGTTACATCATACACTTGCATAGAGTCCCATCCAAAGCATGGGTAAGTAATGTTTAAATCGTTATTTACAATAAATGTTATTGTATCATTTGTACCTTGTTGAACAACTTGATTTCCATTGGAAGGATCTGTTTCAGTAAATGGTAAATCAGTTGCAAATCTAAGTGTAGCAAGAATTGTAGGACAAAACGAAAAATCTTGGGTCATGTGACTTGCCATGTGTAAATCCATATGAAGAATAAAATATTCTATTACAGCATTTACTCCAGGCAAAATTTCGTAGTTAATTGTTCCTCCATCAAGAAAATCGATGGCTTGCTGTATTGCAGGTCCGTTTGGTGGAGGAATAAAACCTGCTATGAACGATAAGAATTGCATTATATTCAGGTTGAACCACAACCATTCGTCACTACCATGTGCAGTTAAACATTGAGTATTAGGATTATAGGCATCCGTTGTTTCTACATAAGGTAAATCTATTTCACCTGTTAATCCTATCCCGAAGAAATCAGGAATAACTATAGGTAAAACATCATCTTCGCATAAATTTGGCAAGCCGGTTACAGGATCAATACAAGGATATACAACTTCTCCTGTTTGTCCGTTAAGATAAAATATTGCGATTGAATCGTGGGGTAAAGGGTCGGTTGAATATGGATTTACAGGGATACTTATGGTTGGAATAATGGGTAATGTTTCACAGTCGAATGCACAAACAATAATATCAAAATTAAGCCCAAATCCATATTCTAAATCTAAAGCGATAATCCCTGCTGTTGGAAAATGAGTATCTAATGCCCATCCAGGTAAAACTTCATAAGATGAATGTATGGGAACAGTCTGTCCATGATCAAATGAATAATGATCTGGGAAATCTAAAGTAATACGGACCGGATAATCAACATCAACAGATCCAAATGTAAAACCATGAATACTAAAAGTAGATCTTAAAAACATCCATATCCCCATATCAACACCAACACCCCATTGAGACCCAAGTATGTTTTCAATCCAACTTTGGTTAAATCCGTCTTGCACTGCAATATTAAATAAATCATAATCAAGCTCAAGGTTAAAAGTACCTCCGGGACCCCACATGCTTTGATTATGACTAGAATAGGGAATTTCGTGAATTAAAATATTTTCATTTTGTGCAATTGTTTCAAATGAAAATAATATTGTTACGGCTGATATTAAAAGTAATTTTTTCATCATAGTTATTTAACAAATTGAGCTGTTAATATACTTTCAATTAAAATGTCACGTATAACAGATTTTGTAGATTTTGGATAATTTGCATTAATCCAGATGGTGTTATGATAATCTCCGGCAAAAAGCATTAATCTTTCATAATCATATCCGTTGGCTTGGAATTCTACTAAATATAAAATTCCGGATTTCCCGTCTTGCATGGTAATTTCTGTTTGAGAAACCAGATGTGTTCCTTGAGATTCAAAATGTTCCGGAGTCATGGCTTGTCTTATCATCACCCATGAAGTTCCGATAATTTCTTGAATTTGTATTGTGGAAGATGTTCCGGGATGAATAAAGCCCGGAATATTTTCGCTGAATAAAAAATGTTCCGGAGCTTGTATTTTTATACTTGTTCCCGGAATCTGCTGCAATAATTCTGGATTATATTCAAATTCTGAATCAATCTTGGTTAAATCGGTTATATTTTTCTCTGTAATAAACTGAGAATAAATCATGGTGGATGCCAGATTTAATAATAAAACAAAAACTATCTTTTTCATAAATTTAACCCTTAAACAACGTCTTAATTTATTGACTGTAAATATAATACTTTTTTTTATTTCAAACTACAAAACTAACGAAAACTTTTTATTTTGGTTGCCTGAATTATAAAAATATTATTTTTACAAAAATTTTAAAACTTATAATTATGAGCCTAAAAACCTTGTTTATCTTATTGTCTTCTTTTGTTTTTTTAACATTTTATTCATGTAATCAAAAAGACAAAAAATCTACAAAACAGGACGCAAATCTTAATACAGATACTATTGAAATTGTAAAAATTAATTATCCTAAGGATTCTACTCAAGATCAGATTGCTGCTTTGCTTGGTGGAGATTATGCGGACGCGTTTAAGAAGGTTTTTACCGATAATATGAGTTTTTGGAATGAGTACAAAACTTCTATTGATACTCCATGGTCGAGAATTACCGCCGAGAGATTTACCAAAATGGAAAAATGGTGTAGTGATGAAATTACTCCCAAAATTTCTGATACTACGCTATTATTTTATCCATTCTCAGGTCCTGGTTTTATAAATGCTTATTATTTATTTCCAAATGCAAATGAATATATTCTTGTTGCAATGGAAAAACTTGGTACAATACCAAATTTATACGAAATGAAAGAAGATGATTTGAAAAATTATCTTGATGCTGTTAATTTCGGGCTTAGGGATATTTATAAGCGTAGTTATTTTATTACCGGAAATATGGATCAGGACTTAAGAAAAAATAAAGTTGACGGGGTATTACCATTACTTTATGTATTCTTACATCGTACAGGACACGAAATTTATGAATTTGGTTATTATCGCCTCGAGAATGATGCAACAACATTTACAAAAATTGAAAAACCATCAAACGATCTTAAAGTAACCGAATGCATTAAATTTAAAATTTGTAAGAAAGGAGATAATAAACTTAAAAACCTAACATATTTTTATGCTGATATTTCTGATGACGGTTTTGTCAAAAATCCGATTTTTCTTCAGTATCTAAAGAGTCTCAGACCTTACAATGTTTTTATTAAATCAGCATCGTATTTAAGTCATTATGATACTTTCTCTAACATTAGAAACCTGGTTATCGAAAAATCCAAAGCCGTGCTTCAAGATGATACAGGTGTGCCTTTCAGATATTTTAAAAATAATTTTGATTTTTATTTGTACGGAATTTACGAAAAACCTATTGATGATTTTAAGTCCACTTATTTGTTCCAAAAAGACCTGGATGAAGAATACAAAAAAGGTATTGCCAAACCACTTGAGTTTTCTTTAGGATATCACTGGAGAAGCGGCAAACAAAATTGGGTTTTATATGTCAGAAATGACGAAAAAACAAATACAACCAAGTAATTAAACAAACAATCTGCTGATAATATAATCGGAGACAAACATACCTTTATGAGTTAATCTTATAAAATCTGAATTGTAAACGTAAAATTCGGGTTTTATTTTTTCCAATTCTTTTTCGAGACGCTTTAATTCTTTTTCTCCAAATTCTTCTTTAAATTTTATGGTATCCAAACCTTCAACTGTTCGTAACTGAAGCATAATATTTTCGTTTATTTTGTCAATTTCGCTGAGGATGTCTTGTGTATATTCAAATTCGATTAAATATTTTTTAATATTGGGACTACAAATGTATCTGATGTTGTCAACAAATGAATTTGCTCCCGGACCAAATCCTAAATATTCTTCGCGATTCCAGTATGCAGAGTTATGTTTTGAAATCAATCCATTTTTTGCAAAATTTGAAATTTCGTATTGCTTGAAACCGCAAAAGCTTGCTGTTTTAATCAAAGTTTTATACTGTTCATAGCCGGTTTTTTCGTCAACTTCCGAAAAAAGTCCTTTTTGTTTTTTTAATGAAAGCAGAGTCCCTTCTTCGATACTCAGGTGATATGCAGAAAGATGGGATACAGGTAAATCTTTTAATAATAAAATTTCTTTTTCCAAATCTTGATTCAAAAGTCTGGGAACTCCATAAATCAAATCAATGCTTATATTTTCGAAACCGGAAATATAGGCATTTTCAATAGCTAACAACGAATCTTTTGCAGTATGCCGCCTTGATAAAATTTGTAGTACCTCGTCCATGAAGCTCTGAGCACCAATACTGATTCGGTTAAATCCAATTTCTTTAAGTCTTTTTAAAAAAGACTTGTTTGCATTTTCCGGATTAATTTCTATCGTTATTTCCGGAGATTTATCAATATTAAATTCCAAAAATATTTTTCCAAAAATTCTTTCGAAAAATTCAGTATCCATCAAGGATGGCGTTCCTCCACCGAAATATATTGTATTAACGGTTTTATTTGAAAATAAATTTTTTCTTTCGTTAATTTCGTGAAATAACCTTTTTTTAAAGTTGTTCAAATAACTAAGATTGGCCACAGAATAAAAATCACAATAATTGCATTTGCGTTTACAAAAAGGAATATGTAAATATAAACCAGCCATGGTGCAAAAATAAACATAATAAGGATTTCCGTGTTTAGATAAAAGATTTTATTTTTGATGATATTAAAGTTTAAAACTATGAAAATAATTTCATTCAACGTTAATGGTATCAGGTCGGCAATTAGTAAAGGTTTTTTTGAATGGCTTGAAAAAAACCGTCCGGATGTACTTTGTGTACAGGAAATAAAAGCGGAGAGTTCGCAGATGGAACTCAACAGGTTCGAAGAATTAGGTTATCATTATGTTATTAACTCTGCAGAGAAAAAAGGTTACAGCGGAGTTGCTACTTTTTCACTTTCAAAACCTGATTTTGTGGAAATTGGTATTGGAAATCCCGAATTTGATAATGAAGGGAGACTTATTCGTACAGATTTTGGAAAGATAAGTGTAATAAATTCATATTTTCCTTCCGGAACAATGGGAGATGTTCGTCAGGATGTAAAAATGCGGTATCTCGACGAAATTTATGATTACTTACAAAAGCTAAAAGAACAAAGACCAAATATTATTCTATCGGGAGACTTCAATATTTGTCATGAAGAAATAGACATAAGTAATCCGCAAAACAAAAAAGGTGTTTCAGGATTTTTGCCGGAAGAAAGAGCATGGATAACAAAGTTATTGAATTCAGGATTTATTGATACTTACAGGTTTTTAAATCCGGGAGTTGTGGGATATTCATGGTGGAGTTACAGGGCAGGAGCGAGGGCAAAAAATCTGGGTTGGAGAATAGATTATCACATGGTATCTCTGCCATTAAAAGAAAATATAAAAACAGCTTTCATACAAGCTGATGTTTATATGTCAGATCATTGCCCGATTTTTTTGGAAATTGAGCCCAAATAAGCCAGTGAGTAATTTTGTGAATTACAAGATTTCGTAAATCATGAATTTTAATTTTAGAAAATTATCATTTTAATTGGAATTTTTTTAATTTTGTAATACCAAAAACCAAAATAAAACTTTTATGAACACTTTGGATAATTACAATTTTAATGGCAAAAGAGTATTATTAAGGGTAGATTTTAATATCCCAATCACCAGCGATTCATATTCATTAGATTCGGTTGATGAAACCAGAATAAAGTTATCGCTTCCGACAATACAGAAAATTTTGTTGGAAAACGGATCTATAATTTTAATAACTCATTGGGGAAGGCCTCAAGGAGAAAAGATTGAGTCTCGTTCATTAAAAAGAATACTAAACAAAATAGAAAAAGCTGTAGGTCGTGAAATAATCTTTTGTGAAGATCCATTAAGTGACGAAACAGCAAAGATTGCATCTAATCTGAAACCAGGACAGATAATGTTGCTTGAAAACATTCGCTTTTTCAAAGAAGAATTAAATGCAGATGAAGAATTTGCAAGAAAAATTGCCTCTCTGGGTGATTGCTATGTTAACGATGCCTTCGGTACTGCACATAGAAATCATGCTTCTACGGTTACATTAGCAAAGTTTTTCCCTTACGATAAGATGTTTGGTTATCTTGTCGAGAATGAAATGAAAAAACTCGACAAACTTATTAAAAGTGCAGAGAAACCTTTTACATTGTTAATAGGTGGAGATAAGATCAGCTCTAAGATTGGAATTGTGGAAGCTCTTTTGCCTAAAATTGATAATTTATTAGTAGGAGGTGGAATTGCTTTCACGTTTGCAAGAGCCCTTGGTTATAAAACAGGTAATTCAATAGTTGATGAAAATTGTATTGAGACCGCAAAACGTATTCTCAAAAAAGCAAATGAGTTTAATGTTAAAATTCAATTGCCAATAGATGTTTTAGTTGCAGACAGAAACGGTAACGATGCAAATATTGAACATTGCGATTTTAACGAAATTCCCGATGGATGGACAGCACTTGACATTGGTATTAAAACTGTTGACTTATTTGCCGAAATAATCGAAGAATCTAAAACTCTATTGTGGGATGGTCCTATGGGAGTTTATGAAATGTCCCATTTTTCATACGGAACATTAAAACTCGCGCTTTCTGTTGCCAGAGCTACGGATAAAGGATTATATTCAGTGGTCGGTGGTGGCGATACTATTGCCGCTTTAAATAAATACAGTTTGGCTCATAAAATTTCTTACATTAGTTCTGCTGGTGGAGCATTGCTCGAATACATTGAAAAGCGAACACTTCCTGCAATAAAAGCAATTAAACAATCTTTCAGTGTTGATGATTATAATTTTTATGGGAAACGTGCTCTTATAAGAGTTGACTTTAACGTACCACTTGATGATAAATTCAATATTGTTGATAATACCAGAATTATTACGGCTATACCTACCTGTAGAAAAATTCTTGCTGATGGCGGTAGCGTTATTTTAATGACTCATCTAGGACGTCCTAAGGGTAAATATGACGAAAAATATTCCGTAAAGCATATAGTTCCATATCTTTCAAAGGTTTTTGATAAAGAAGTAATCTTTGCAGAAAAATGTGTTGGTCCGGAAACAGAAGAGCTCGCCAAAAATCTTAAACCGGGCGATATTATGATACTCGAAAACCTGCGATTTACTCCACTCGAAGAAGCTAATGACGAAGAATTTGCTGCTCAGTTGGCAAAACTTGGAGATGTTTACATAATGAATGCTTTCGGTACTGCCCACCGAGCTCATGCCTCAACTTACATGATTGCAAAGTTTTTCCCCGAAGATAAAATGCTCGGATATCTTGTAGAAAGTGAAATCAATAATATCAACAGAGTGCTTTACAAAGGAGAAAAACCATTTACAGCTATAGTCGGAGGTTCTAAAGTTTCAACAAAAATTGATATTATTCGGGCTTTAATGGAAAAGGTTGATAATTTGATAATAGGCGGAGGTATTGCTTTTACATTCATTAAAGCTATGGGCGGACATGTTGGAGATTCTCTTGTCGAAGAAGATTATATTCCTGTAGCCAAAGCAATACTCGAACAAGCAATGAAAACTGATGTTAAACTTTATCTGCCTATTGATTGCATAATTGCAGATAAATTTGATAATAATGCAAAAATTAAACACAGTAAAATCAATGAAATTCCCGATGGGTGGATGGGATTGGACATAGGTGTAAAAACTGCCGAAATTTTCACTAAAGTTATTGAAAAATCAAAAACTTTACTCTGGAATGGTCCTATGGGTGTATTTGAAATGGACCATTTCTGTAATGGAACTATAAAAATTGCTTTAGCTGTTACAAGAGCCACTGATTTTGGAGCATTTTCGCTTGTTGGTGGAGGCGATTCTATTGCTGCTCTCAACAAATACGGTCTTGCTCATAAGATTAGTTATGTTTCAACTGCTGGTGGTGCGTTACTCGAATATATCGAGGGAAAAGAACTTCCCAGTCTTAAGGCGATTAGAACAAAAATATAAAAAAAAATCCCCATCGGCTGATGGGGATTTTTATTCTTTATTTTACCGTTGCATTCGGGTTATTGTATCTGATATTTTCCCACTGAGCCCATCCAACAGTTTTATCCCAGTTATCAAGGTAAATACCTGTCCAGTCTGCTGTAGCGGGAACTGAAGATGTTCCATCTCCGTTCGAATCTCCTTTAAGATCGTCATCTTTAAAGGAAGTATAGAACACCCCACTACCATTATAATTAATTAACGATGATTCGCCGGATAATAAAGTTAATTGTCCATTTTCAAGAAACTTCAAAACAACACTGTTAGCCAGAGTTAATGTTTTACCTACACCTACCTGCATGTTTTCTGAAGTTATTACAAAAGCTACCTCGGTTTCGCCCCAGCTTGTATTTTTATCGATATTCCCAAATACAAATATTGAATTGTAAGTATTTGTAAAACTTTGATATGAGAAAGTATTTGAGTTATCAATATCGATTTCTGCATTGATAGTTAATGGTAATACGTTGTTATAAAAAGTATTATTTCTGATAATGGTCGAATTAGCAGCATTATCAGCATGCAAAACTCCTACATAGAAACTCCCGTTTTTTCCGCCTCCATTATTTGCGAATGTACAATTTTCAATTTTAGCAGAAGAACCACCTGTTGATAAATCCAAAGTTGGAGAAGGATTTAATCCAAATCCGCCATAGAGGAATTTGCAATAAATAAATTCACTGCCGGAGGTTCCATTTATGTCAATACTTTGCCAATCTCCAACAGCAGGGGTGGTTATGCCTCCGTCACCGTTGGTATCGCCACCTGATGTATCATCTTTAAATGATGTAAAAACAATTGGTGAAGAAGCTGTACCGCGTGCAAGAATTTTTCCACCTTGAGCGATTGTTATTGTTTTATAATTGGGGTGTAATTTTATTATTGCCCCGGGTTCAATAGTTAGTTCAGCCTCTACTATGAAATCAAATTTTTTAATTACATAAATCTTATCTCCCGACCAGGTAGTAGGTTCGGTAATGTCGGAAGTAACTTCAATAACTCCTTCATTATTAGGCTTGTTTGGATCACAGGACGAAAAAGTCAATCCTGAAACGATTGTTAATCCTAAAATTGCATAAATATAAGTTTTCATTTTCATAAATTTTTCTTTTTACATTTACAAATATAATGCCTTTTGTCGAAATCGGGATTAAGATAAAAATTTTTGTTAAAATTTTTTTAAAAACTTGCTTTTTATTTTATAATGTATTATCTTTGCAGAACTTTTATACGACAAAACCTTAAAAGATATATTGCGGGGTAGAGCAGTTGGTAGCTCGTCGGGCTCATAACCCGGAGGTCGCAGGTTCGAGTCCTGCCCCCGCTACTAAAACTTCTAATTTTTTAGAGGTTTTTTTTATTTTCTTAAAAAAAATTTGTATTTAGAGCTTTTTTTAATTTTGCTGAATAATAATTTTTTAGTTAATTAAATATTTTAGTTATAACCTATTTTAATTTTAAAATTTCACCAAATGAATTTATAAAGTTGAAATAATATTTTATTGTTAAATTAAGATCAAAAAATTTTTTTTAATAATCAATTTTATTTTATCTTTGCGTAGTATTTGGTTCTTTAAAAGATTAAAAGGGAATCCGGTGAAATTCCGGAACTATCCCCGTAGCTGTAAGCCCGATGCAAAATTAAGGTTTTTGCATAGTTTTTCAACAATATGCCACTGTTCTAACCAAATACGGATGGGAAGGCGTTGAAACCCGGGTAAGTCAGAAGACCTGCCAAATACAGAATTATTCGTAGCTTTCGGGTGAAAAGCGAAGATATGGTCGTTTATTTTTCCCGCAAGTTACCGTTTGAGTTTATTGTTAAGTTTAACTTTTAAAATGTTTTGTTTATGAACGGTAATTTTTTGCTTTTGTTTTTTTTGATGATTGTTTCGTCTAGTGTTTTTTCTCAAGGTCCTTTTGCTCCTGCTGCCGGGCAACCGGGGTCAACGGCAATTTATAAAGATTCTTCTATAATTGTGAGTTGGGCAACCGGAATAGAAATTTATAGAGGTTATGTAAGAATTGATGATCCCTCGTTCGCTTATGGCGGAAGTAATCTGGCAAGTTACGGATATCCTTCCATTGCTCTTGGACCGGCACAGGAAAGCTCATATGATGTGGTTAGTCTGGGTGATGGAGGCTATGCGATTTTAAGTTTCGACAGGCCTATAATCAATGGTCCGGGACCAGACTTTGTTGTATTTGAAAACTCCTTTAGCGATACTTTTCTGGAACTTGCTTTTGTTGAGGTGAGCAGTGATGGGGAGAGATTCGTCAGATTTCCTGCAATTTCTTTAACTCAAACTCAAACTCAGGTTGGAGGATTCGGGACTCTTGATCCTACCAATATTCATAATTTTGCCGGAAAATACAGGCAAGGATATGGAACTCCTTTTGATTTAGAGGATATTGCAGATAGCACAGGCATAGATATCAATAATATCAGATTTGTAAAAATAATTGATGTTGTCGGAAATATTGACGATCAGTATTGCACTTATGATTCTCAGGGAAATAAGGTAAATGATCCATGGCCAACGCCATTTAATTCTTCTGGTTTTGACCTGGATGCCGTTGCTGTTATCAATGCAGGAGAGCCATACACAATAAGCAATTTTGATGATTTGAATCTTGCGGCAAATTCATTCTGGAATGGCAACGATCAATCAGGAGGATTCAGTAGTAATGGAGTTTATTTCGCGAATAATTATAATTCTGATTGGAATTCTTGGAGTGGATGGTCATATTCAAATATGCGAGATGTAACAACTCCGGGTTTCGAGAATCAATTCAGTGCAATTACCGGAGGTGGTATATATGCAACCGATATAGAAAGCGATATATATGCAATTGCTTATGTTCCTATAGACTGGACTAGCGGAACTTACGAACCTGTGCCGGTACCGGTTGAATTTGCCGAAGAGGTTATTGTGAATGGTTTTTATGTAACAAACTCCACTTATGCTTATTTGTCAATGCTTAATGGAGATAGCTTTGCGAAAAAATTCGGAGGAACAGATGGAAATGATCCTGACTATTTCAAATTAATTGTTTGGGGTGAAGATAATAATGAAAATTTAACAGATCAAATTGAATTTTACCTTTCTGATTATCGTTTTGAAGATAATTCTAAAGATTACATAGTTGATAATTGGCGATGGGTGGATTTACAGAGTCTGGGTGCTGTTAAAAAGTTGTGGTTTTCGCTTGAGTCTTCAGACGTTGGATATTTCGGCATGAATACTCCGGCTTATTTTTGTGTAGATAATTTGATTTTTTATCCTAATTCAAATAATACTACTTTAATGTTTGGGTACAGTTCAGAAATTAACATAACAGCTTATCCGAATCCTTTTGCATCGGTGGTAAACATACTTAGCGATAAAGCGTGTAAAATCCAGATCTCTGACATTACAGGAAAACTTGTTTATTCCGATAAAGTTGAAGCAAATTCCGTTTGTGAAATAAATCTAGAAAGTTTTAGCAGCGGTATTTACATATTGCATGCGATCGGTTCCGGAACCATTAGCTCATTAAAAATGATTAAACAATAGTTGAAAAAGCTACTAATCAACATATTGTTGCTATGTTTGTTTTTTACACTTTTCGCACAAAACGAAAAGCCAGACACTGTTTATCAAATCAGAGAAGTTGAGATAAAAGATTTACGACCTCGACTTAAGGATAAATCTTTGAGTCCTGTACAGCAAATTACAAAGCATGAAATAGAGCGAATGTCAGGATTTTCTGTTGCCGAGGCAATAAATCATTTTTCGGGAGTTACTATTAAAGATTATGGCGGAGTAGGAGGGTTAAAGACTGTAATGGTTCGAAGTTTAGGAGCAAATCATACTGCTGTATTTGTTGATGGAATTCAGTTTTCAGATGCTGCAACCGGTCAGGTTGATTTAGGCAAAATTTCTTTAAATAATAAGGAAGATATTTCAATGTATGTAGGTCAATCTAATGATTTGTCCCAACCCGCACGTTATTATGCAGCTGCTAGTGTGATTGATATAAAATCCTTAAAAAAAGAATTCTTCAATAAAAATTATAATCTCAATTACGGACTAAAAACAGGTTCATTTGGTCTATTACAGAATAATATACTGACACAAGGAAAGATTGGAGATAAACTTTTTGCTGGTTTTTCTGCAAATATTATCACTGCTAACGGGGAATATCCATTTTTGTTAAAATACGGACAAAACCTTGATTCTGTAATTACAAGGGAAAATTCAGATATAAAATCTTTGTTGATAGATGCAGATGTAGAATACAGAATTAACGGGAAGCAAACAATTTTATACAAATCTTATTTTTATAATTCCGAAAGAGGTCTGCCGGGAGCGGTTGTTTTTTATAATCCTTTTAGTCGTCAGCGTTTATGGAATAAAGATTTTTACAATGCAATAAAGTATAGATTGAAGGTTAACGAAAAAATAAGTTTGTACACAAATTTAAAGTTTTCGAGAAATAAATTAAAATATTTAGATCCTGAGTATCTAAACGAAGAAGGTCGTCTCGATAATATTTACCTCCAACATGAATTTTATATTTCTCAGGTTGTTCGTTATCAAATTATTGATTCTTTGTCAATTGCTTTAGCGAGTGATTTCTTTGTAAATACGATGGATGCAAATCTATATAATTATGCCGGACCCGTGAGATTCAATTACTTAACTTCGCTTGCTGCAAATTACAGACTGACCCGAATAGACTTTGATGCAAGTATTTTAAGTACAATTGTAAAAGAAAAGACACTTCGTGGTGAGACAGCTCCCGACAGATTTAAACTAAGTCCTTCTTTTGCAGCTGGATATAAAATTTTAGAAGATGGTAAAATCAGAATAAAATTTTTTTATAAAGATATATTCCGCATGCCGAGTTTTAATGATTTATATTATACTCTTGTGGGGAATAATAATCTTCGCCCCGAAAATGCCAAACAGTATAATTTTGGGCTTTCGGCATATACGGGATTTAGGTATTTTAAATTCTTATCATTTAATGCAAATCTTTTTTACAATAAGGTTACAGATAAAATTGTAGCAATTCCAACTAAGAATTTGTTTGTTTGGTCAATGCAAAATATTGGAGTTGTTGATGTAAGAGGTTTCGACCTTCAAACATATATTGAAAGCATTAAATTTTTCGAAATTTTCAAAATTGTAAGTACTGCAAATTATACTTTTCAAAAAGCCCTTGATATTACTAATCCGCAGTCTCCCACCTATAAAAATCAGATACCTTATATTCCATTCGAAAGTTTTTCGTTACGCAACAGTATTGAAATCCTGAATTTTGCTTTTAACTATAATGTTTTGTTTAACGGATTCAGATTTGCACTTGGTGAAAACATTTATCAAAATATGATTCCGGGCTGGTGGATAACAGACCTTTCGGTAAATTACGAAAAATCTTTTGAAAACAAATTAGTGGCTTGTTTAAAGTTTGAAGTAAACAATCTTTACGATGTCCAATACGAAGTTATACGGAGTTTTCCAATGCCGGGGAGATCGTATTTTGTTAGTTTGTTGTTAAAGTATTGAATTTTAAGAATATACCTATGAGAACAATAATAGTTACGATATTTTTATTCCTGCTTATTCTAAGTTCTTGCGTAGATCCTCCAATTGAACCTCAAAATCCAGATATTAACATAGACACGACGCTTACAAGCATAGGAATATATGTAATTAATGAAGGTTTGTTCAACATGAATAACAGCACACTTACCTGGTATGGTTTTGACTCAGAAGTTGCAATTACTGATTTTTTTGAGATTAAAAATGGACGAAGATTAGGAGATACAGGCAATGATATAGCAATTTATGGTTCAAAAATGTATATTGTTGTTAATGTATCCAGCCAGTTGGAAGTTGTAGATGCCTTTACAGGTATTAGTATAGCCAGAATCCCGTTTTTTGACGGCAACAAACCTCGACAGCCAAGATGTATTGCTTTTCATGGGTCAAAAGCTTATGTGTGTTCATTTGATGGAACTGTGGCAATGATTGATACTGCCGGATTACAAATTCAACAGATAATAAATGTAGGCAGAAACCCCGACGGAATTGCAGTAGCAAATAACAAGCTTTATGTCTCGAATTCAGGAGGACTAGATTATCCTAATTACGATAATACTGTTTCAGTCATTGATTTGAATACTTTTACAGAAATAAAACGAATAGAGGTCGGCATAAATCCTTATACCATTGCTGCCGACAATTATGGAGATCTTTATGTGGTTTCCCGAGGAAATTACGGCGAGATTAAGATGAAATTACAAATAATAGATTCTAATACCGACGAATTGAAATATACTTTTCCCGATTTAGAGGTTTTGAATCTTACAATTCAGGGGGATACAGCTTTTGTTTATTATTATGATTATATTGGGGGGGGCGGATCTAAAATTATGCTTATAGATTTAAAAAACGAAACATTATTGGATAATAATTTTATAAAAGATGGAACTGTAATCGAAACAGTTTATGGAATAGCCGTAAATAAACTTACAGGTGATGTGTTTATAAGTGATGCAAGAGGCTTTGTTAATACAGGAGTAGTTCATTGTTTTGATCGAAACGGGAACAAAAAATATACTTTTACTGCCGGATTAAATCCCGGAAAAATGGCGATACTAATTAAAAGAGATGCAAATTCCAATAACTAAAATAAAAAATAAAAATCAACTTTAACTTTTTAAATAAACTTGTATAAATATAAATATTTATTTAGATTTGTACTTCTAAATAAATAGAGATGCTGTTTTTATCAAAGAATGTTTTTGATTTGAGCTTACCTTTAGAGGACCCGATTCTGATTTTTTCAATAATCTTAGCCATAATTTTATTTGCACCAATCATTCTAAACAAGCTAAAAATTCCGTACCTGTTGGGATTGATTATTGCCGGGGCTATTATTGGTCCTAATGCCTTTAACCTTATTGCCAGAGATAGCGGTATGGTTATTTCCGGAACAGCAGGCTTACTATATATTATGTTTCTTGCCGGACTGGAAATTGATATGGCAGAGTTTAAGAAAAACAGCTGGAGAAGTTTTGTTTTTGGCATGTACACTTTTTTAATTCCTATGGGATTGGGTACAACAGCAGGGTATTATTTGTTGGGGCTATCAATTCATAGCTCAATTCTATTGGCCAGTATGTTTGCTTCACATACTTTGATTGCATATCCTATTATTAGTAAGATGGGAGTAGCAAAAAATAAGGCTGTTAATATCGCGGTTGGAGGAACTGTAATTACCGATACTCTGGCACTTTTGGTATTGGCTGTAATAATTGGAATGCAAAAAGGAGAAGTTACTCAGGAATTTTGGGTAAGATTATCGGTTTCAGTTGTGATTTTTTCTCTGATAGTAATTATTTTGTTCCCCATTCTCGCACGGTGGTTTTTTAAGAAGTTTGATGACAATATTACTCAATTTATATTTGTTTTTCTACTGATGTATCTTGGCGGCATTTTAGCCGAAATAGCTGGAGTTGAAGCAATCATAGGTGCCTTTTTAACAGGGTTGGCACTAAACAGATTAATACCGAGAACCTCTCCTTTGATGAACAGAGTTGAATTTGTCGGCAATGCCATTTTTATTCCTTTCTTTTTGATTAGTGTCGGAATGCTTATAGATTACAGAGCCTTCTTTACAGACTTTGAAATAATAAAAGTCGGAGGGGTTATGATTATTGTTGCAACTTATGCAAAATATATAGCAGCATGGTTGACGCAAAAGACTTTTAGATTCTCTGCCGATCAACGAAGAGTAATCTTCGGATTAAGCAATGCACAGGCTGCAGCTACACTTGCTGCTGTAATTGTTGGGTATAATTTTATAATAGGGTATACTCCTTCCGGCGAACCAATCAGACTTTTTGGAGATTCCATTTTGAACGGAACTATCTTGATGATTCTTTTTACATGTACAATAGCTTCATTTTCTGCACAGAAAGGGGCTAAAAACCTTGCTTTATTGGAAAATATTTCCGACGAAGGAGAAGATAAAGAAATAGAACCTGTTCAGGAAAAAATCCTGATCTCAGTAAGCAATCCTGAAACTGTTGGAGAATTAATAAATCTTGCTGTGTTGATTAAATCAAAGAGGAATAAAGATGGTCTATATGCCTTAAATATTGTTAGTAACGACACTTTTGATGGTATTGCTGAAAAACAGGCCCGTAAACTTCTTGAAAAAGCCGCTCGAGTTGCAGCCGGTTCCGACAATACAATTCATGAATTGCTTAGATATGATGTAAATATTGTTAATGGGATAAATAGTGTTGTAAAAGAACATCGTATTACCGATATGGTTCTTGGAATTAGGAGTGATAAAGGATTATCGAGCAATTTTATTGGAAATCTTACAGGCGGAATATTAAATAAATGTAATACAACTACCTTAATATATAAACCTGTTCAGCCTTTAGGAACAATAAAAAGGCATATTGTAATTGTTCCTGAAAATGCAGAAAAAGAAGTCGGTTTCCCGTTTTGGTTAATTAAAATTTGGAATATTGCCATTAACTCCGGAGCTATTATTGTTTTCTATGCAAGCGAAACAACCTTAAAATACATTCGAGAAGTTCATAAAAAGAATAATATAGAATGTGAATTCAGAGAATTTGTTGATTGGGAAGACTTTTTGATTTTAGCCAGAGATTTCAGATTAGATGACAATCTAATTATTGTTATGAGCCGAAAAGATTCTCCCTCATATCATCCCAATATGGAACGAATTCCGATTTACCTCAATAAATATTTTAAAGACAATGGTTTTATTTTGATATATCCTATTCAGGCTTTTATGTCGGAACGTTCCAACATTGACTTCCATAATGCCACCATGGTTGAGTCTATAGATGAAATTACCAAGACAATCTCAAAATTATTAAAACGCAAATAAAAATCGGAATAACGTCTTGCTTAGGATTGTTTTTCCTTTTTTAACAATTCTTTAAGAAAAACGGATGTTCATATTTTTAATTTTACACATAATGTAAAATTAAATGATATTGATATGGTAAAACATTACGATCTTATTGAAAAAGAAAACTGGCATGCATTTACTAATGAAGAGATTTACAACGAATTAAAAACATCAGATAAAGGTATTAATTATATAGAGGTAGAAAAGCGACTAAAGTTTTATGGAGAAAATAAATTACCTGAAGGGAAAAAAGTTACTATCTGGGAAATAATACTCCATCAGCTTTTAAATCCATTGATTTTTATTTTAATAGCTGCGGCTATAGCTTCATTGGCAATTGGCGAGGGGAAAGATGCAATTTTTATTTTTCTTGTAATATTGATAAACTCTGCACTTGGAACATATCAGGAATACAATGCGGAAAAAAGCGCCAGTAGTCTTCAAAAGTTAATGAAGATAAAAGCACGTGTTAGGCGTGATGGTAAAGAAATAGAAGTTACTTCAGAAAATATTATCCCGGGAGATGTCGTTTTGCTGGAATCCGGAATGAAAGTTCCTGCCGATATCCGCTTAATTGAAGCTATGGGATTGGAAATAGATGAAAGTTTTTTAACCGGTGAATCCATAGCTGCAAAAAAGCAGACAAATCGTTTGAAAGAAGACATCGGTGTTGCAGAAAGAACTAATATGGCATTTGCGGGATCTACCGTTATGCGAGGAAGAGGATGGGGAGTTGTTGTTTGTACAGGAATTAATACTCAAGTGGGTAAAATATCAAAAGATGTAACAGAATCAAAATCTGCCAAGCCACCTCTGGTTTATAGGATGGAAAAGTTTATAAAGCAAATAAGTGCATTTGTAATTATTTTAAGTGTTATCCTTGCTATGATACTGCGAGCTCAAGGAATGGATTTATCTGCTATTTTCTTCTTTGTGGTTGCACTTGCAGTGTCTGTTATTCCCGAAGGCTTACCTGTTGCCCTAACGGTTGCCCTCTCAATAGCGACAAAAAGAATGGCAAAACGTAATGTAATTGTGCGTAAACTTACGGCGGTAGAAAGTTTGGGAAGCTGCACAGTAATTGCAAGTGATAAAACAGGAACCTTAACGGTAAACGAACAAACCGCAAAAAAAATAATATTACCCGACGGAACTGTTTATGAAGTCCTCGGACAAGGTTATAACGGCGAAGGAAAAGTTTTGGATAAAGATGGTAAAGAAATAAAATTTAACATTAACAGGGAAATGAATAAAATTTCCTGCATAGCTGTTTTTGCTAACGAAGCAAATCTTATAAAAAAAGGGGATAAATGGGAATATCACGGTGATGCAATGGATATTGCATTGCTTGCAATGGCATACAAATTAGGAGTTGATCCAATTGAATATTTTAAAGTTAAAAAACGCATAGGCCTAATTCCTTACGAATCTGAACGAAAGTTTTCTGCTTCGTTTTTCGATGTAGATGGCAAAACTTATATTGGTGTTAAAGGTGCTGTTGAGACAGTTCTAGAATTTTGTGATAAAATGTCGGTTAATGAACAAGAGCTTGAACTGAATAAAGAAAAAATATTACAGGATGCTGAAAATTTAGCAAAGAACGGATATAGAGTTTTGGCTTTTGCAAGTGCCAAGTATCCTGACTACGAACACAAAGAAGTTTATGAAAACAAAGATATTCCCTCGCTTACTTTTTATGGACTTGTTGCTTTCATAGATCCTTTGCGTCCGGAATCAATAGCCTCTGTTGAGCAATGTCGGAAAGCCGGTATAAAAGTTATGATGATTACCGGAGATCATCCCGAGACTGCCGGTGCAATAGCCCGAGAACTTGGAATAGCTGATGAAAATACTCGTGTTGTTACGGGTAAAATGTTAGAAGAAGCTGGAGCTCATGATAGTCCTGCATATAAAGAACTTGTGTCATCAACTACAGTTTTTGCTCGTGTTTCTCCAACTCAGAAATTGGAAATTGTTGATGTATTGATAAAAGATGGTGAGTTTGTTGCAGTTACCGGAGACGGAGTTAATGATGCTCCGGCTCTTAAGAGAGCAAATATAGGTGTTGCAATGGGCTCTGGCACTGATGTGGCAAAAGAAACAGCATCCATGATTGTTGTTGACGATAACTTTTCATCTATCGTAGCAGGAGTAGAGGAAGGGCGTTTTGCTTATGATAATGTGAGAAAAGTAATTTACCTGTTGATTTCTACAGGTGCTGCGGAAATTATTTTGTTTTTAGCTTCTATTTTTGCAGGATTGCCTTTGCCATTACTTGCGGTTCAATTATTGTGGTTAAATTTGGTTACCAATGGGATTCAGGATGTTGCTTTAGCTTTTGAAGGAGGAGAACCTGGAAGTATGCAGCGCACTCCTAGAAAACCTACCGAAAGAATTTTCAATCCATTAATGATAAAACAAACAGTTGTGTCTGGTGCTACAATGGGATTGATTGTTTTCGGACTCTGGTTTTATTTGATAAACTATGCAATAATGGATGAATATCACGCAAGAGATCTTATTCTGTTGTTGATGGTATTTATGCAAAACTTCCACGTGTTTAATTGTCGTTCCGAAAGAACTTCCGCTTTTAAAGTACCTTTAAAAAGAAACATAATTATAGTTTTCGGAGTTTTAATTGCTCAGGGAATTCATATTCTAAGCATGCAAATTCCATTTATGCAAAATATTTTGCGTATCGAACCTGTTACAATGGAGGAATGGGCATTAATTCTTATTCTTGCTATCCCGATGATATTGGTAATGGAAGTATTCAAATTAGTTAATAAGGCGAAATAAAAAAAAGAGCCTAGGCTCTTTTTTTTATTTATTTTAGTTTCATCATCAATTCCGATTTTATTGCTGCTTCATAATATTCTTCAACTTTTGACCAATCTATAACATTCCAGATTTGTTCAAGATATTCAGGTCTTTTGTTTTGATACTTTAAGTAGTAAGCATGTTCCCATACATCAATCCCCAGAATAGGAATTCCTCTTACCGGTTCGGTATCCATTAGGGGGTTATCCTGATTTGCTGTAGAAACTACCTTTAATTCTTTATCTGAAGTTACAATCAGCCATGCCCATCCGCTGCCAAATCGCGTAGCTCCAGCTTTATTAATTTCTTCTTTTAGTTTTTCAAGCCCACCAAAAGTTTTTTCTATTTTTACAGCAAGTTCTCCTTTTGGTGATTTCTTTGCAGTGGGAGATAAAATTTTCCAGAACAAACTGTGATTGTAATGTCCACCTCCATTGTTACGAACCGGAGCACTAAATTTGCTTATGTTAATCATAATATCGTCAAGGCTCATCTTTTCGGCTTCGGTATTTTCGATCGCCTTTAAAAAATTTGTAACATACGCCTGGTGATGTTTTGTGTGATGAATTTCCATAGTACGCGAATCAATGTATGGCTCCAATGCATCATAAGAATAATCTAATTTTGGCAATTCTGTTTTTTGTGCCATTAATCCTCCGGGGATACTAAATAATATAAATAAATATTTTCTTTTCATATTGTTAAATTTTAAATTTATTTTATTAACAGAATTATTTAGAATTTGTTTAAATAAGAAAATTGTTTTTTAAACAAAAATTTTAATTATATTTACATTCTGAAATTTGTCATGAAAAATACAATAAAGCTGATAATAATTTGTTTTGTCGTAGTTTTCTCTTGTTTTGCTTGTCGTAATCGGAATAATTTTCTTATTAAATCAGGGGAAGTATTAGCTACTGATATTATTTCGGAAATAGAAAAAGGAAAAAATATTTATATTGAGGATGCTGTGATTAAAGGCAAACTGGATTTTACAAGCATTAACTCAAAAAATATTATTAAACCCGGAGTTTTTGTTGTTTATATTCCGGTTTCGATAAGTTTTTTTAATTGTACTTTTGATTCTGAGGTTATTGGATTTAAGTCGGATAATTCAGGAACAGTTTTTGTGAATTTTGAAAAACATTTTGTATGTACACAATGTATTTTTAAAGATAAATTATGTTTCAAAGAAACTGTTTTTATGAGCTTATGTGATTTCAGTAAAAGTATTTTTAATTCGGAAACAGAATTTACAAATACAAGATTTGGAGGTAAAAACTCATATTTTAATGAGAGTTCTTTTAATTCAGATGTATATTTTAATTATGCTTTTTTTTATTTCCCGGTAAGATTCGATATGTGTTTTTTTAAGAAAAACATTTTTTTTCAAAATTCACAATTTAATTCCGAAGCTAATTTCAATGCATGCACTTTTGCAGGATATGTTGAGTTTTCTAATGCTACTTTCAAAGATATTTTGAACTTTAATTATTCAAAATTTAAAGATAAAACTTATATTTACAATAATGTTTATTTCGGCTTGGTGGATATAATTGATGTAGAGTTTAATGGAAAAACTGAGATTATTGAAAATAAATTTTATAATTTATTGAGGATAAAAAAAACTTAAAAATTTTAAGGAGCTAAAATTTTACGACAATAATTTTTTTATTGCCCCCGAAATTGACAACAAAAGCATTATTGAGAAAAATAACATAAATAATATAAATTAATCAACTATGAAAAAGAGAACTCTGATTATTTTATTACCTGTTATAATTTTTTTAATAGGTACATTCTCATCTTGTGATGAGGAAACAAATCAAAATCTGGAATATTTTTTTGGGTGGATGTTCGAACAAGAAGATCCTTCAACGATTCCTGATGATATTAATTTGGCAACAGCTTATGGTAACACGACTTTACCATCAAGTTATGACTTAACCAACTATTTTCCGGCTATTGGAGATCAGGGACAATATGGTACTTGTGTGGCATGGGCTTGCGGTTACTATTTGCGTACATACATGTATTCAAGAATTATGGGATATACCGCAGCAAATTTGAATGATGACAGTAGGGTTTTTAGTCCGAAAGATTTATTTTGGGCAATTCCAAATTCACAAAAAGGTGCAAATTGCAATGGTACAACTTTTCAGGAAGCTCTAGATGTAATGATAAACAGAGGGATTGCCAGAATGAGTGTTGTTCCTTATACCGATCTTGGAAATTGCAGCTCTTCGCCTCTGTCGAGCTGGACGAGTGATGCAAATAATTACAAAATATTAAATTACCGACAAATCGAGCAAACCGTTGAAAATATAAAAAGATATATCTATCAAGGAAAACCTGTTGTTTTTGGAGCCAAGTTGGGAGATGAATTTATGAATGCCAGAGGTGATTTTGTGCTTACATCGCAAACTTATGGATATAGCGGACAACATTCCTACCATGCCATGATTGTTGTGGGATATGATGATAATAAAGGACCAAACGGTGCTTTTAAAGTGTTAAATTCATGGGGCACAGATTGGGGAAATAATGGCGTAATATGGGTTGATTACAATTTTTTTGTGCAATCGGATAAATTTGCTTATGCTTGTTTCATAGCTAATAATATTGAACAAGAACCTGATTTGAACGATCCGGTTTCGGGTTACGACCTTCAGGCATGGAATCTTATTGATGAAGCAGCTGATGCAAACTATCCGAGAATGAGACGAGCTACTTATAATGTTTACAATACGGGCGAAAATGCACTTTTAGCCTCTGCTGACTGGAATATTCTTTATCTTTATTACAACGCTTATAATGCCAATGATTACGGAATAATACTCTATGACATGTATACAGACGATTACGGGTCTTATGGATACTTCGACCGTCCTAATCCATTGCCGGATGTTCCGGCTCAGGATTACTGGGCTAATTATGTTAATATTCCGGCTCAATCAAGTGTAGCAAATATAGTATCTCAGGTTGTCTTTGGTACAAATTCCGAGAATTTTGTGTGGACTTATGAAACTCCACCTATTACAGGGTATTATTATCTCGTGCTTATTGCAGATGGTTTTGATGTTTTTAAGGAATACAATGAGGACAATAATTATTATTATTTTACTCATCCCAACGGTGATTCGATTTATTTTGTAAATGGTGTTATGCAAAATCCTCCGGTAAGTAAAAAATCGCTGATTACTAAACCATTCCCCAAAAAAGGAGAAGCCTCGGAATTTTCGACTGTTAAAAACACAAAATATCCAAATGCTTATTCAACAAAAGAAATTACAATGATGCTTAAAGCACATAGAGAATCCGGAGATTTGAACAGAAAAGTTTTGCAGTGGCAAAATTCCGATAAAAAAGTGAAAAAGGAAATTTATAAGTAATAAAATAAAAAAACTCTCCTGAAAGGAGAGTTTTTTATGGTCTTAAAAAGTTGTCCGACTAGGATTCGAACCTAGACAGGCAGAACCAAAATCTGCAGTGCTACCGTTACACCATCGGACAAAGACCATTTAGAGGCTGCAAAAATATAAATCTTTTATTAAAATCCAAAATAAAATGGTGAAAATTTTTTAAAACAGGGGACTAATTTACAAACCTATTCTAAAATCTTAATTTTTTTTTCATTATCGGGATATATTGATGGAACACCCTGATAGTCTTTTACTCTTCCTTTAATACAAACTCTTTTATTTAGGAGAAATTTTTCGAGTTCGTAACTAAAATTAACAAGATTTGAACTCCAGATTGTTGCTGTGAAAATTTGATGAGGAAAACTTTTATCGAGGTTTAGAAACACGTGTCCTTTACGGGATTTGTGTGCACTTACCACAGTACCGCAAACAGTAACATCTTTGGGATAATCAATAAACATTTTTGCGTCCACTGTATTATAATGGTCTTTTGGCAGTTGATTTTTGGGGATAGGAGCTTTATCGTATTTTTCTTTTTCGCTTCTCCATAAAGAAATATCGGAATGATAAAGAATTTTGTTTCTGGTTTCTTCGTCGAAGGCAGTGTAAAATTCGAGTCCAGTGATTTTTTGAATTGAGTCAATGGTAACAACGTATGATTCTATTGGATAGTCGAGTTTATATTGGTTTACAAGAAAAGCTATAGCCTTTTTATCAACTGTATCAAATAGTATTTTGTAATGATATTCGGGAATAGATACTTTGTTAATGCTTCTTTCAATTTTTGGTAGGCTGTCATGTAAAATGGGAGCAGTGATAACGAATAAATCTCTGTCGGGGTGATTTACAATGTAGCTGCGAGCAAAATTTTCTATTTCAGCCCAAACCTCACGGTTAAATTTAGGCAATTGGGGAGTCATGTTAGAATAATAGTATGATTCAGATAGGGCAATTTCGCTCCATCTGAAGTCTGCCGAAGGGGCAAGATGTCCGCGGTCGAAGCCGAAGCCGTCGTATTTTATTGTACCGTCATCATTCTCAATTATGAGAAAATAGTCTTCTTGCTGAGCAGAGCCGGTTTTTATTAAGCTGTCTATCCTAAAATCATTAGTTCTGCTTATCGTTCCTTTAACAACTTCTCTTGAAATAATGTGAGCAGTCCATTTTGCAACTTCGTGTTTTTCGTCATAAACCAAGCAAAAAGCAGAATGACATATAAGCTCGTCGTCATCTTGCAGTTTGGGGAGTCCATATTTAATAAGAGCCTCTTTTAGTTGGGATAGTTTTATTATTTCAACAACTTTTCTGAGGCTGTCGCGTTTTTGATTTAGTTGCTCAATTTCGTAATTAAGTCTCTGTAATTCTTCTTCGGCGTTTTGTGCAAAAGAAGAAAAAATAAAAATTAAAAAGACTAGTATTGAGCAGCTGAATCTTTTCATATTATTGTTTATAAATCAGAATGTCATCAATCAGATAAACCCCTTTTTGACCGGTTTGGGTTTTAAACCTAAATGCGATATAATAATCTCCGTTAAATGAACTTAGGTCGGTTTCGCCGCTTTCGAGCCAATTACCGTAAGAGTTTGAGTTTGATGTTGCAATATTTGCATTAACCACAGTCCATGTTGCATTTTCAATAGGGTTTTCGGGATTGTAATCATTTGAAACAACTAATTCCAATTTAGCATTCAGCAACATACCTGCTCTTGTTTTGAATGACATTTTTGCATTCGATAAATTTTGTTTTGGTAGTACCAGATAAGTTTCAGATTCTGTTCCGTTTGTGTTTTCTATTTTAACGTATTCGACACCTTCGCCATTGTTAAATCCTTTCCAGAAGATATTTCCAATGGTAGGAATGTTTTGCCAGCCTTGGTAATCGAAATTTGTTCCGTTTTGAATACCAGCAAAATTTTCAAAGAATAATGTATCAACATCGCCAAATCTTCTAAGATTAAAATTAATATCTGCAAGATTGCGAATAAGCAATTGCCAGTCGGAATTAAACTTGCTTACTATTGCTATTATTGAACCTCTGCCCGAAGGAATTGTTCGGGATGCAAAACTTGCATAACCGCTTGTTCTTACAATAATAGTTTGATTATTTGCATCAATGAGGGTTTTGTTCATTGATAATTTATTTTCGCTGTCAGCAAATGTGGTTCCCAAATCACTGTCAATAAACTGAACGTTTTCTATTTTAACAAGTTTAGCAATGTAAAGTCCGGTATTAATCTGATCAATTGTAATAGTTTGTGGAGTTACACTTTTGAGTGTTGCTATTTTAATGATATTTTTATCAATATGAACAGAATCAATTTGTAATAAACCTGCGTATTCGGTTAAGTAAAGTCCTTTTAAATAAACTCTTATAGAATCTCCTTCATAAAGACCTCCTGATGAAAGTAAATGTAGGTTTATACCATGGGAACCGTCCTGCACAAAAGCAGATTTATAGATATTACCGGACTTGTCGTCCATAGTAATTTTGGCATAAACCGAATAATCTTCAGTGAATTTATAAAAAGTTTTGCCTGCCATTCTGGCACTGTCATTATATATTTGATATAGTTGTTCGATTGTGAGCACCTGTCCTACTGGTATTGAGTCGAATTCAGGTTCTTCAAATTTTGTATGTATGCAGGAATTTAACACAAATGCTGCCAATATTGAAATTATTATAATTTTGTTTTTCATGACGCGAAAATTTATAAATTGTTTAAATGTTTTAATTGCACCTTGGATTTATCATTTCAAATTCTTTGGGATTACGAACTAACAATTGCCATGCGGTATCGCCTCCACTATAGATATATTTTGTAATAACACCAATAATGTCGCCTTTTCCTGCCGGAAGTGTATCAATGGCAAAAACAGCATAATCGCTTGTTCGCACAATCATTGTTTTGCCGTTACAGTTTTCCAATGTTCTGTTTTGTGCACTTGTTCCTCCACTATTTGAGAAGGTTAATCCCAATTGAGATGTGGCAAACTGCACATCTGTAATTTTAACCAATTCGCAATCATAATTTGCTGTGAAAATATCTTCCATAGTAACAACAGCAGGATCAATAAATTCTCGTTTGCGAATTACAATGATTGATTTAGTAATGTCGTATATTTTATCAAAAACCAATTCCATTTTGCCACTGTAATTTTTTATGGTTACGTTTTTAAGATTTATTCTTACATAATCTCCCACTTCAACGGCTCCTTTAATGCTCAAACGGTATAAATTTAAGCCGCCTGTAGAGTCTTGTATATATGCTTCTTTGTATATATTCCCTGTGGAATCGTCCATAATTACGTGAGCATAAAGCATGTAATTATCAGTAAAGGTATAATTGTCGCCACTGTCGGTGAAGATTTTATAAATATCTTTGACCTGCAGAATTTTTGAAGGGTCTGCCTGATTGATAGGAGGTCTGTCGAGTTCTCCGGTACAATTTGTAATGGAAAACAATAATCCGAATATTCCGATTATGATGCTAAATCTTATATATAAATAATTTTTCATAACTATATTTTTTAAAATTAAAACCTGTAATATAAGTTTATAAAGTATGTTCTGCCATACATAAAATAATATTTATTCGGGAATTTGTCAATATTTGAACGACTGAAACGCAATTGCTCAAACCCGTTAGTAATAATATCAGTGTTGTTGAGTATGTTTGAAATACTTGCATTGAATCCGATAGTTTTTCCTTTGACTCTCCATGATTTCCCGCCCCAGATATCAAAAACGTATCCCGGGTCGATTTTTTCTTGAGCTAAAATTCTATCAATTTGAGGGTCTGTATCTATTAAAGTTTCGAGAGCTTCGGCAGTTCTGCGTTCAGGATTTAAACTTACATAAGCATTTGCAAAATATGTTGCATTAATACCTACAAACCAAAATTTCGGAGAATTATACTTTAGTCCAAGGTTTGCAGCAAGTTCAGGAGTTCCTCCGATATGATAATTTTTTATATAAACGGTTCTATTTTCTGCGATTAGTTCGGCACTATTGTCTCTTGTGATTGTAACAACCGGTCTGGAGTTATAGATATAACTTCCGTAACCTATTGCAGTGTTTATATTGAAAACTTGTAACAATTTTGCTTCGGCTCCAAATTCAATACCGGTAAAAAGTTTGTCAATATTGCTCAATGAGTAGTTAACAAATGTTCTGTAATCGTCGTGATAAAAGTTTTTATTTTCGATAGCATTATTTATTTCGGTGTAATATCCGGTGATACGAGCCGAAAAATTAGGATATCTGACGATGTAATTCAGGTCTGCTGATATTATTTCTTCGCTTGACAAATTAGAAACTACATTATCCCTTGTGCGTGGTGAAATAAATACATCTTCGAAGTAGGGAGGTTTTGTCATGTATATTCCGTTTGCAGAAATGATATGTCGTCCGGTTACTTTATACAAAGCTCCTGCTTTTACTCCATAATTCAGAAAATTATATGTTTTTGATTTTCCATATGAGTTGATAGGGAAAAGACCACTTCTAAAGTTTCCAATACGATAAAATGAAGTGTAGGATGAATTGGCACCAAAGTATAAATCCAGTTTTCTGAATTTCTTTTCGATTTGAGCAAAAACTTTAGCAGACTCAACAATAGAATTATAATTATATCCGAAAATATCACCAACGCGAACGGCTTTATTAGGTTGATCTAGATTAGTCTGGTTTGTAAAGTTATCATTAAAATCTCTTTCAGCAAATTGATCAATATCAACCCACCAATCTGCACCCAATAAGTCGTTAATTACTTTAAAATTATGTGTGTTTGCAGAGTATGCATTTAATCCTGCTATAAGCAATGTGTTTTCATCAACATTATGTGAAAATACGGAATTAAAATCAAAACGGCTCAAATCTTTTCTACGTTCTTCGATAATATATTTTGCTCTGTTTCCTGTGATGTTATTACCTTCAATTCCACTTTCATCAACGATTGTGTAAAGATTTTTGCTGTTGGCAAAATAAAAATCATCCCATTTAAGTTGTCTGAAATTTTCGTTATTTTGCCAGAGATCGGTATAGATAGTTCTCAAGATAGAACCTTCTTCATAATAACTTGGCAGATTTTTGTAATAATCAGGTCTGGGATCAGGAGCATCGTACCAATTTAGAGCAGTTGCACCACCTCTTCCAAATAAATACGAAAGTGATGTTTCGAGATTTGAACTGTTGTTTATTTTCCAATAGTGAGAAAGTATCGTTCTTGGTTGATGATAATTTGCAACTCTTGAATTACGTATTTTTCCGTTTTGATATCCCCAATTTGGGTTGTAGAAATTGCTTCCCGTAAGTTGGTATGCTTCCAGTGTTGCCGGTCCGCTTCTTCCGCTGCGATAGGGAGACCCGAAGATTGTTAGATTAAGATTATGTTTTTCGTTAATTTTCTTTTCTGTAGCTAAAAAGTAAGCATACCCTTCATAAAATGTTCCAGGAACATATCCTTGTTGTGCCCATCGAGTAGAAGCCGAAAATGTAAAAGCCCATCCTTTTTCATTCATTCCGGTTGAATGAGTTACCATTATTCTGTTTCTATAATTCCTGTTTGTTGAGGCGTATGAAACAGATGAACCTGTACGATATTGGGAGGCTCTAGTTATAATATTGGTTGAACCCATTAAGCTACCGAACGAAAAATCGGAAAATCCTAAGCCTTCTCTCATAACTTTGTTCCTTGTAGCATCGTTTAATCCTCCCCACTGGCTATATATAATTCTTCCTGTTTCGGCATTACTTAAATTTATTCCATTCATTAGTAATTCATGGTAGCTGTTTTCGTAACCTCTAATTAAATATCTTGCTTGTCCAAAAGTAAATCCTGCAGTGTTAAAAAATACATCACTCGAAGATTGCAATAATCCTGAAATATCCTGGTTTTTATTTCCTCCTTCTAAATCATCGTCCGAAAGTAAAATAGTAGGGATATAAACATTTTCAGGCTTGACTATACTGTCCGTATGTTCCTGTGCAATAATTCTAAGAGCATTCAGAATTAAAAAGCAAAATAAAAACGAAAATTTAATTGTTCTCATTACTTAAAAAATTAATTTTTGCAATTTTAAGAAATATTTTTGCCATTTTTGTAATTTAAACATTATTTTTTTGAACAAGTAAAAATTTGATTTTATGAATAGAATTTTTTCGATACTACTTTTTCTTATTGCAGCATGCACAACAATATTTTCTCAAAAAACAAAACCATCAACAGAGTATCTGAGCCCTGAAAAATATAAATCAGAAACAATATGGTCGTGTATTGATAAACATTTCGGATATTTTATTTTTGATTATTCAAAGCCAATTAGCTTTAATACTCCAAATGAAAAAATCTTGAATTCAGGGAGTATAAATTTGGGATATTTATATCGTTACAAGTTTTTTAAATTTTTTGATATAGGTTTAGGATTAAACTACTCACGAAATAACAAGGCTTTAAATAAAAATGTAATGAATCATTTTGACCCTTCGGGATATTATGATAAAATAAAGATTATTAACAATAATTTTTTGTCAGAAGTATTCATGCGAATTACATATGGCGAAGCTTCTTATAATAAATTAGGCTTTTATTTGGATTTAGGCGGTTATTTTAGTTACACAATTTCGGCAGGAACATTTTATTCTTTTGAAAATAAATATATTTATGAGAAAATTAAATTTAAGAATCCTGAATATTTAAACTATATTGATTACGGAGCTGTTTTTAGACTGGGGTATAATAAAACATACCTAAAGCTTTCTTTGAATACTCCTTTATGGATAGAATCATTTAATGGAAAAGATTTTCAAAAATCACTACTAAATGTTGGTTTTGGTCTAAATTTGTTTTAAAAATGAGAATAAAGATATTTTTAACATATTTGTTTATCGTTTCTTTTATACTTAATAATGTATCTCAGGAAGCGAGTTTCAAAATTGCATTATTAAAATACGGAGGTGGAGGAGATTGGTATGCAAATCCTACATCACTGCCTAATTTGATTAAGTTTTGTAACGAGAATTTAGGAACTAACATTGCTAAGGAACCGGTTGTTGTAGAGCCGGGTAGTGCTGATATTTTCAATTATCCTTTCATTCACATGACCGGACATGGGAATGTATATTTTACCGATTTTGAGGCAATGAATTTGAGAAATTATTTATTGGCCGGAGGCTTTTTACATATTGACGATAATTATGGAATGGACCCTTATGTGAGACGAGAAATAAAAAAGATATTTCCTGATATGGAATTAGTTGAATTATCATTCTCACATCCTATTTATAACATAAAATATTCTTTTCCAAATGGACTTCCTAAAATTCATGAACACGACGGAAAACCTCCTCAAGGTTTTGGAATTATCTATCAAGGGAGATTAGTTCTTTTTTATAGTTATGAGACCGACCTTGGTGATGGTTGGGAAGATCCCGAAGTTCACAACGATTCTCCGGAAATACGTCTTAAGGCTCTAAAAATGGGAGCAAATCTTATTTCTTTTGCATTTAAAAATTAATTAAAAATTAATTTGCGATATTAAAAATTTGTTTATCTTTGACAGAAAGAGAGTTAGAGGCTATTGTTATTTATAGGCAATTTAATGTATTACAAAACATGAAAAAAGTATTTTTAATATTTTGGATTGTTATACTCAATTTGAGCAATTTTATTTATTGTCAAAAATTAGAGTTTACTCATATTAAACCAATTGCAGATGGTTATACTGTTTATTTTCACGTAAAAGACATTAAAGATGATTCACAAGCAAAAGAAATTTTAAATGATTTTCTTTCTGACAACAATATTTCGTGGGGAAGACATTTTATAAGCATCGAAGGAAAGCACAGATATCAGCTGAACATAAATGAATTTGTAACTCCGGAATATATCAGAAAGATTT